>Ga0209489_101255_pt1 | contig 51926 bp, 14 predicted proteins | sample SiratrowhiteBW_FD_187527 | JGI IMG/M metagenome (GOLD analysis project Ga0209489, IMG submission 187527) | Root nodule microbial communities of legume samples collected from California, USA - Siratro white BW (SPAdes) (version 2) | ecosystem: Host-associated > Plants > Roots > Nodule | place...
ATATATTTCAGGTTATACAATTTAAAATACAAATATTTTAATAATTTGGATTCGAGTATTTTTTAGATTATGTATTCTAAGATATATTTTTAAAATTTTAATTATACAATTCATAATGTATTTCTTTATTATACAATCTAGAATATATTTTAAATTATGTAATTTTAAATTTAAAAATGTAAAATAAGTTATACAATCTAAAAATTTTAAATTATTCAATCTAAAATATTTTTAGATTAGTAATTTGAATCTTTCCTAAGATGCAAGAAGAAACTATAGGCGGTGAAATAAAGAGTCAATCCATATTTTTCTTTTTTTTTTCCTTTATTACATTCCTTATTTAATTAAAATTAGAAAAAAAGAAACTCAAAATTGTACTTCTGGATAGGATGCTGCCACGTGTAAAAAAATGTTATATGGCTCATTTATCCATATATGTCTTTTTATTGACAAATTCTTCCTGCACCCTAATATAAAATTTTAATTCCATAACTAACCCTATCCGGTTCATATAAGAAAAAAAATAAAAACTGGATGACACCCCTATCCGATTCACATTTCAAAAAAAATGACAACCGGATGACACCCCTATCCGGTTGTCATTTCAAAATAAAATGACAACCGGATGGCACCCCATCCGGTTGTCATTTAAAAAAAATTCATTTTATTTGGAAATGACAACCGGATGACATACTCATCTGGTTGTCATTTTGATTTTGAAATGACAACCGGATGGAGCTGTCATCCGGTTCTCATTTCCAAATTAAAATGAGAACCGGATGGAACTCATCCGGTTCTCATATATCAAATCGGAAAATTGTTCTGTTCGTCGTCGACAACGCCTAAACCCCAAATCAACTACTCTAATCAGCAATATCACTTACTAATTGTTAATAAACACCAAAAATTACTTACTTATTGCTTGTTTTAAGGATTAATCAAAGATTTGGAAACAGATGTTAAAATAAAACCCGGATGGGATGTCATCCGGTTTTCTTTTTTTTACGTTATGAACCGGATGGGTGTGCTGGGATATTTATGGAATTAAAATATTTGTATTAGGGTGTAAGAAGCGTGTATTAGGGTGGAGGAAGAATTTGTCCTTTTTCTTTCATAATCCGGCCCATTTATCCATATATGGTCTATGTCTTTCTATTTTTTTGTTACAAATTCTGGCCCATGTGTCCATATAGGTCTTTGGGCTTACGTTGCATTACTTTTATATCTAGAGTGAGAGTTTCTTCTTCCATCTCAATATGTCCTTCCTACACTTTCGTATATTTTTTAATTTTTTAGATGTCCATTTTGAAAAGACTTATTTGTCCTTATAAAAGTTAATGTATATGTTTGAAAGAGTGAAATGGAGGGAGGGTTGTGAATCCTCTTTCGGAATGGTGCCTTCCATAAAAAATCGCATCAAAGGCCATCATATTACCATTAAACAACAATTTGGTGAGTCATGACTAATATAAAGGTCAATCCCTAAGAGTGATTATGATCTACTTTTTCAACGTTTTAGGGTAATTCATTCATTTTAACTAATCCATTTAGAGGGAGGCACCTTTCTCATTCTTTTGTAAATCCTTACATTTTATACTTTGAATTAGTGATTTTTGTTATTTTTAGAGGAGGGTGACATGGAAGGTTGAAAATGAGATAGAATTCAGAAAAAATTCCATTCCAAGACTTTTCATAGATTTCAAAAGATGTTTAAAGAAGCTTACAAAGAAGGTAAAAAGTCTTAATAGATTGAAAATTGTGTTTAGAATAGTCCTTTAAAAAAGTGAAACATGTCACTATATTGATTAAAATGAGATACAACTAAAAAAAATTGTCCATCAAAAAAAGGTGAGAGCTTGCATAGTGAGAATCCTATGTCATTCCTTTGATATGACTTTTTTTTATATATTTTTGTATTAATCTATGATGTATTACTAATTCTTTGATTTATAAAATATTTTTTTTTTTTTTGCAAATAGAGGAGTTTGTCCACTCAGTCTATGTTGATGAAGTCTTTCGACAAACACATATACGAAAAAGAACTAAGGATTTCGTTGATAATAAATCGAGGTGACCATGTTAGTTTCTTTCAACTTTTTGAAAGATTTTCATAATTTAAATAGGAAGATTTTGAAATTAGATTTTTTCAAGCATTATTTGAGTCTATTTCTGTCGATACCTCGAAATGCACTCCTGTAGACCTTGATGAGGAGGAGAGATTAAGGATGTTGGTTATAAGTCGTAAGTGAAAGGTATAAGAGATGACTTTACGGGGTTACACATGTCGATCCTTGTGACAATTGTGTTAAAAGTTATTTACAACAAACACAAGGATGTTCTAGTTAGCAAGTTGATTTGAGATTAATCAACTTAGACAACGACTAGTAACTAGTGAAGAGTAGTTGTCTAATAACAAGGAACAGATTTGACATATGAGTTCCCATTTTCAATCCCTTTAGAATTTTATGCTACAATATCTATTGGCTCGAGTAGTAGCAGCTGCACAAAATATTTTTCAACAACCAAATACTTAACAACAATAGAATTAGGTGTAGGATAATGACCAAATGCAAGGCAATTATGATGATGAGCAACAACACAATTCGCCTGATGATTACTATAATTATTAATTTGTTAAGAAACTTTGTTACACTATTCACATCCAATTTTTATTGGAAGGATATTTTTTTTATTGTGGTTTGAATATACTATGTTTGGATCTTTATACTATATTGAAAAACTTGGATTAAACTTTATTTGCACATTTATTGAATTATTACTTTCAATCACAATCCTATTAATTTTCTGGAGTGTGAAAATTGTTTGATGATGACTTTAATGTGTGTCTAAGATTGTATAAAAGGAAATGTTAATTTTATTAAATTGTAGTGATTTTTTATATGTAATTTACTTAGATATTTTATCAATATATAATTACTTGTGAATATTATCTACATATAATTACTTACGGATTTTATCTACAATTACCTACAAATTTATTCGCATGAAATTACCTAAGGATAAGGATTTTGTTAGAAATTTAAATATAGATATAAGTCATATATTGAGTATAAATAAAAAATTAAATAACATATAATAAAGACTCATAAACTCATTATTATAAGATTTTAGATTAAAAGTCGTATCAATCTTTTATATAGATTTAGCTCAATTTTCATTATTATAAGATCTTTTTATTATTTTTTTCTCCTTGATTTATCAAATAAGTGATAAGAGAGAGTTTTTAATTTCTTAACTATTATAAAATGATGATAATTAGAAAAAGAGTATGTACGTGAATAAGAAAAAGAAAGATAAAAATGATATCTTTATAATAAAAAAAAATTATCCATCTTTCTCAAGCAGAACTTAAAAAAATAAATTAAGCTTCTAAAACATGGACTTTTCTAAGTCTTTTTATATGAAAGATTTATTCATTAATGTGATTTTTTCAAATATTTATCTATTCATTAATTTCATGAAAAAATAAACATGCCAAAGATTAATTTTTAAATTAAAAGAAATTATATTTACAAAGTAATGTATGGTAGTATCTTTCCCTCGTTTGTTTAGAAAAAATAGACTTAAATAAATGAATCTGAAAAATTTAAACACCCTAAATAACATTTTCTTTCCACATATTTCATAAAACCCCTTGAAATTATGCTTATATAAATTCTTAGGACAAGTAAGATTAATCCCTTCTAATTTGATTTTTACCTGTGTGATGCAATCCATTTCAATATGTTGTACTATTGTGCTTATAATATGAAGACCTTCTAAATTCATGTTTAAAGTTTTTACATATGGTGAAATGTCGAATTCTGCATCTCCCGTTTTGTCTTTCATGGTCAAAGTTTCACAAGGTTTGTAAGATGTAAAATGAAAGAAGAAGAAAAAGAAAAGTTTTTGAAGATCTAGAAACAAAATAGTTATTGCATGTTAATGTATTATGTTAATTTATGATTAGAGGATCAAAACATGACACATTTATTCCTAATAATCAATTATTCACGTCTAACTAATAAATTAGATAAACTCTACCTAAAAACAACCAATTTATTCACAAAAACTTAAAATCTAAATGAAATAAAACAAATTCAGAAATTTACCTATCATCTCCAAATAATATTATGTATTATTCAAAATTATCTTATTATTTGACTATATTTATATATATAAATGTTATATCTTTTAAAAATAAATTTGTGATAGAGTTTTATTCTAAAACAAACAATATCTCAAATACAATATGATTCTAACAATGTATTATCTTTCAACTTATTGACAGTCTCTAAAAATCACAGTTTCCTTAATTCTTGATTAAAAATTTATTCTGATACATCAATACTCTCACATTAATTTGAAAGTTTGAGATTAAAGTCCATATATATATATATATATATATATATATATATATATATATATATATATATATATATATATATATTAATTTTTTAATATACTTTTTAAAGACAAAATGGTAATAAAAAGGTTGAAACTCTAAAACAGATAAAGATAGTATCTAATGATTAACCTTAAGTGTATTTTATCAACCAACTTAAAGATCGAAACAATTGCCATTACACTTTAAAAAAATGTCTGAATCAGGAAAAAGAAATCGTTTGGAACAAAGAAAAACGGAATGAATTAATTAGGTTGTAAGTTGGGCGGAGAAGAAAAAGAAGAAAGACTCTGGTTTCATTGGTTGTTGAGACATGTGAATTGTGGATCAGATTTTCACTCTGGTTACCCAAACTAGGGTTGCTACTTCCTAATTCTTTAAATCTATTGAGTTTTGAAATTTTATTTAAAAACTAATTCCACAAGGTTAAAAAAAGCTACATAAGTTGATTCGTGTTCGATTTTATAACATCACATTAAATATTAGTGTTATATATATGACTTAACTATTTTTTTGAAAAAATTTATTTATCTCTTTACTAATAAAAGGTCCATCAGTCTTCTTGATTTTAAAAACTACAGTTATGACACACGTGTCATACTCAGTTTATTAGGATTGAAACATATATTTAATTGAAACCAATAATTAATTAATTTTTTAGGAAAGTTAGGCATGACTTATTCAGAGTATTTTTTTTTTTGAAAAATAAAATATCAAACATTTCAGCTGTTCCCTTTTGAAAAGTCAACTGTTTACAAATGTTTAGAATAATAGTTGAAATTTTGTGAAAAGAAATTCTAAAAAATAACTGTTTTATGAATACGAAAGATTGTAGAGTGTAATTATTTTGTAATAGTTTTTGGTAGAATCATAGATACTCTTTTTTCTTGTGTAAAACTTACTTCGTTCTTTGTTCAACTGAAGTGAATCTATTCAAATTAAAAAATGAGTTTAATTATAATAACTAAACTATCCATTTAATTGAAAAGCGATTATGGCATCCCTTCCACTTGTTTGATTCTCCTACGTCACCACCCCATGCCCATGATCGATGGGTGAAGTGATGGCTTTAAACCAAAGTTTAGGATTGTGAATATTCATTGCATCGGAAGATTGGAGAAGAAATGTTGTGAATATTCACAACATTATTGATCAAATCTAAAAAGCTTATCCAATCTTCTAATAATAAAGCTCATTTTATTATTTAAATAATAAGATTGGTTTAAGTCTTTCAATAATAAATAGAAATCTAAAAAGCTCCTCATATGTACTTTATTGATCAAATCTTCTTTTAAGTGAAACAATTGTTCCATCGACAGTATATAAAAGATAATGGATCTTAAAAGATTCTTCAACATACTTAAGATTTGATTATGTGCATTTAGAAAGTTTCATCATAGTATTTTTTTTATCTTAAGAAATTGATGCATTTAAACAAACTCATAGTCATTATCCATTTCAATTGTAAATTTTTTGGCACTAATAATAACATTTACAAAACCAAATTCTCTACATTTTTTCAAGTACTTAAACAAACCTTTTATTAATTCTATTAATATGTATGTTTTATTGTTTGTAAAGTTTTGGTAATTCCATTTACAACAATTAATAGCTCAAACCAAATTACAAATGCGAAAACATAATTCTGCCTCATGTATATTACATTTATTTCATGACCACTACCTCCAAGTTCTGTTGTGCTGTCACTGCCTGTAAGAAGAAGTTGTCGTCGTTACCATCTTTATAATATTTAATGAATTTATATGTTTTTAAATTAGATAAATATTAAATAGTTTATTATGTTAGCTTCATATTTAATCATTACGTTAGCTAAGAAATTTATTTAGTTGGCAAAATATACTTGTTATGGTTGGTTCAAATAATTTTCAATTATAAGTTGAAGATACTATATATAACCGAAGAAACTTTAAGAAAAATAATCACAACCACCATTGCATGTCTCATTTTTCTCATCAATTAATGCTTGAAGTATGACGTAAAAGCAATTAATATTAAAACAAATTAGTCATTAATAATCATAATTACTAAAAAAATTTCAATTAGATAACCTGTTTACCTTCACTTTTAATTTTTGGATACTAGTTAAAGTAAAGCTTATTTTATGTTTGAAGCTTGACTTTTTAAGTGTATTCACATGTGACAAAGGTTTAATAGATAGTTCTTTCACATTATCTCCCTTAATTTTCCAACACTTTCATGAGAAATACAATATAGATATACTGTAACACTGAAAAAAAATGTAACTTAGCATTAATAGTTTTACATTATATCCAAAAACATATAAACACTTCTATTTTTTTATATATATAAAAACCAGTTAAGACAAGGCTATTTTGTCCTATGTAATAATATTTGCATATAATACAATTTCACTATCTTTAGTTATTTTAAAGCTTTTATTTGATAGTACGTGACATAATCTTATAAGATAGACTTTTTTATGTATTATAATTTAGTCATATTTTTAATTAATATAAGATTTTTTACACATTCCTTCGTATTGATGAACATTTCGAGCTTAAAATTTGCTTAAATTTTAAATATGAGTTAAAAGTCGCATATTAAATAGAAAAAATAAAAAATTATGTATATAAGTAAAAATATCTATAAATTGGGTTGGAGTGGGCGGCATGATCTCTTATACTATTTGCTTATTATTTATTAAATATTAATTTCTTTGTTCCATGTTGACTTAATTAAAAAAATACGTATTTTTATTTATAGACTATCAGCTCATTATACACTTTAATGAATGTTTCTAAATAACAGGTGAAAATAATATATATTTTTATAATCTTTAAAGGTTTAAAGAGAACTCATGATATACCCATTAATTATTAATAATGAAAAATATTGAATATTATTATTTGTTGCTTGAAATTATTTTGGAGCCTACTATTATTCTTTGACTATGTGGTAATATTGATGAACAAGATATTAAACTAGTAGATAAATATAAGAGAAATCATGAGAAGCATCTAGTGAGATTATGACTTACAACTGGATGAAGAGATTAAGTTTTTTGAGTCTAAAAATTCCTTAAATAAGGCATTATTGATTAAGAAGCTGGTATAACCAAAATATAAAGATGATTTCTGGATAGTAGAATACTTAATATTAATTATGATCATATATTTAATTGATGGAAGATTTTTAACACATGTCTCACTTTGAAATATGAGTATTCAAACTCAATTTCACAACTAACTTGATGTTTACAACTACTTATATATTATATTGTATATCAACATTGTTATGACCAATTAATAATTTTGAAGAGTCCTATCACTACCATTTTTATTATCACTACCACTTTTATCATTATAATGTTATGAATCAATTGCAAACTATATCTTTAGACTAATCATATTAAATATAATATTAAAATAAAAAGAGTCTATATTTATAATTAATAATATCTAAATTATATATGTTTTATTATATTTTTTATTCATATACAAAGATATCAAATCTCTTGTCTCTTGAATTTATTATATTTGTTTTATAGTCATTTTCCTCTAGATTATCTAATTGTGTATGTATTTATATATTTATATATAATAATAATAATAATAATAATAATCAAGGAGCTCCCTATATAATTAGAGAAATATTAAAATAAATAAAGGATTTAACAATATATATATACATATATATTTAAATGCAAATGCATTAAAACAAATAAAAACCTATGCAATAATGAAGTTAGATGTACAACATGGGTTGAAGAAAAGGTTTGGTTATATATTTAGCCTGGTCACAAAAAAATTTGTGGCAATGTGAGTCCCATGGGAGTGGTGGTGGTGAACCTCATGAAATTTCCTAGGGTTTGTAATGTAAGAGATATTTGGCCATTTATGATGAGGAAGTTTCACGCATTGGGGACTTCATCTTCTTCTTATATTTCGGGACACTTATTTAGAATGTAAAACCTCAAGAGTTAAATATGTTTTTAATTTAAACTAACTGATTTTTTTTATTTATTTTGATTTTACTTTTTATAGTTTTTGTTTGTTTTTCTTCAGTTTGTAATCAATGTTTCAAATTTTGATTTGAGAGAATTTTGGTTTTAAATCTGTAAAATTATTTTTTTTTATTTTTCAAATATTATAATTGCCATTTTGAATCCATATATTTTATTAAACTAATCTTAATATTTTTGAGATATGATATTATAATATAATATCATATTACATAGTTAGTTATTGTAATAAAAAAATAAAAAAACATAATTATTTTATGTATACACTGGTTTATAATTTTAATATAATTTGATATTTTATTATTTTTAAAAATTATTAGAAAAATTAACTTTAACTACATAATTTTTATTATAGTAAGAAAAATAGACACATATCCCCATTAGTAATAATAAAGATAATCATGATAATATTACTAATCATATCATGCCACATTTTAAAAAATATTTTGGTATTTATTTTGTGGTGGCAATTGAAGTTTAACACAATATTATTCTAATTATTTATATTTTTTTACTTTTCATTAATTTGTGTATATGTGTATATATACATTAACGTGTAAATAAAAAATAAATAGAAAGCTTATACATATTTTAATAAAATAAGAAAACGATTGTATTTCATAATTTTTGTAAAAAAACTAAACTACATTTAAAAAATAAAAGATGTAATAATAATAATATATAATTTATAGTAAATAGAGTCTATCTCTATAAATATATTTTATATTTTTATTTTATCTTTAATTATATTTTAAAATAAGAAACAAATAAATATAAAGTGGCTCAATAATAAAATAATAACTACATATTTCAACTAACTAACATTTATAAATCACTTACACATTTATTTAATCATCACTACTTTTTATTTAATCATTATTAATTTTATTTTTTTATAATATATAGATCTTACAATATATAAAGACAAAAGGTATCTTTTTCCCCATTCGTAATACTATATATTTTTTATTTTTAATGTGCGTATTTTATATTTTTATTTTATCCTTAATTATATTTAAAAATAAACAATAAAAATATAAAAAAGTATCAAAATGTTAAAAGTAATTACATATGCATCTTTCAACAACACTTCATTTTCCATTCTATTACCTTTAATAAAATGTATATTTTTTATAATAAATATATAATTTTTTTTCTTATAATAATAATAATAAAATGATAAGTGTTTACCAGACTGATAAAAAAAAAACATTAAGATAAAATAATTATATCACAAATCAAATCCTTGTATAAAAGAAAAATTTAGATAGAATAATTACATCACTAATAAAATCATCCTGTGACCTAAGACTAGCATTTTAAGGAGAGACCAAAATGGCTTTAGCAACCAATTAGGATGATTACTTTGAATAAGTAATGATTGGAGACTAACAACCACCATTACCTATTTTTAAACATGCAGCCATATTCTTCTTCCACATTTTCCCACAAGTGGGACCCACTGTTGGGAATAAAACACCAAACCTAATTTCTACCATCTCTTATTATTTGTAATTTTCCAACAAAATTCTTAAATGGTGGGTGTTCCCCCAAAATCCAATAACCACAATTTTTTATTTTGCTTATTTTATGCCAACATTTAATAATAATAAATTTGTTATTATTTACAAAATATATTAATCTTTTAAATGAAAATTATCAAAATAAGTTTTATTTACAAAATACATTGCTCATTTTAATATATACCTATATATATATATATATTGTATAATTGATACATATTATATTATTTATCATCATAAACTATCATTAAAACAAGTTGATAGCTTGAGTGTGTAGGTATTGGTTCTATTGGTAAAAACCATATTAGAAATTTTTATTAAAATAATGATTTATTGTAACTTTTAACATGTTTGGATAAATTTATTTTAAAAAATAGAAGTAATTTTTATAAAAAAATATTTTAGACTTACTTCTCCTGAAAAGAAAGTATAGGAAAAAAAATTTACAAGGTAATTTTTGAAAATAAACAAACACATATAATTTTACTTAAATAAAAATTATTTTAAAAAATCACTTTGTTTAAAAACAAACTTGCAATTACCAACCATCTGTTTTTCCTAAACAAACTTATTTTTTATAACTATTATATGAATAAACTCTTCAAAACTTTATTTACATTCATAGTTCAGTTTAATTTCAGAAATGTCGAATTCTGTTATATAAATAGTGGTCTTCCTTAAACAGTGATCAGTGTAATTTTTTTTTTTATACGAATAATCATTGTTTACATATTAGAATTCAACTTTCCAAATTCAGAATCCTGACTTTTAAATGAGTCTATTAACGTAAATAAATTATAAATTATTTATTTATGTAATTTTTTAAGAAATAGCTTTATTTGGAAAAGAAATTCAATAGCCAAACACCACATTAGTATTCTAAGTATTTATCTAAAATATCATTCATAAGTGGGTTTATTTTCTAATATTAAGAATCAATTTCAGAAAAAGTTAAAAATAAAAATTAATACACGCTACAACCATCAAACTATATTGTCAAAATAAGAACTAAATAACTTTTTTTTATAATCAAAATCCAAAAATGTCCAATAGTTATTATTAGATTCCAGAACTAAACGAGTATTGAAAAACAAATTTACCATCAAACAAAACTAAAAAACTTAATTAAACATTTTAATCTTAACATTTTACTTAATAAAAATGTTCCAAGTAGAAGTTCAACACAGTACCCAATATCTTTCTAAAAAAATTAGTTCAAAATTGGCAATACCAAAAACTTTCAATAATATTTTTTTGGAAAGATCATTTTTTCTAGAAGAATAGTTATTTATTTATTTTGAATTTAGAACAAGTATGAATTTTCTAAAATAAGAGTGTTGGTTAATAAGTTAATAACGTCCCCATTGTTCCTCCCTTACCCCGAAGGTCGCAATCCCTTCATCTTATGATGATTGGGTAATATACCCAATCAAAAAGGTACATTCAAAGCCACCACCACCACAATAGCACCTTAGAGCAATTTCTCATCACTTATCTTTCTCTCTCTCTATCTCTATATAAAGCAAAAACAACCCTCAGCCTGTCCATTATCACCGCCAACAACACCACCCAAACCATCCTTCTCTCTCAACTTCCCTTCAATTCCCTTCTGGGTTTTGCAATTTGGTCCATTGGGTCCCCAAATCTGTCACCTTTTCCTCCGTTTAACGCGAAACGAGAGAGAGGGGAGAAGAAGGAGGAAAAAGAGGAGAGGGGTTGATTTTGATTTCGAATTTTGGGGGTGTGTGGGGTTAAAACCCGGGGTTGTAGCATTGCAGACATCACGGCTATTCAACGAGTTCGCCACTCGCTCTCACATGCCCGTTGTGGCCGTCGCAAGGGTTGTGTGACAGAGAGCAACCCTTCGCCGCACGGCGGGCGTGGCGCTTTGCCTTCCGAAGGTGGTAGCCCCTCTGACCTCCTCTTCCTCGCCGGCGGTGGTTCAGCCTTTATTTGCTAGGATTATTTAGTAGGAATAGACGTAATATAAACAGCGCCTTCAAAAGTTTTCAATAAGGGGTTTCTGCTTTCCTTTTGTTGCTTTTGTTGTTCTTCTTCTTTGGTAGTTGTTAGTTTAGGTGAGGTCAAGGATGTTGAGCATCAAGAGGGTTCCTACTGTGGTTTCCAATTATCAGAAGGAGGAGGCAGGTGAGGCTCCTGCCGAAGGATGTGGTCGGAACTGTCTCAAAAGTTGTTGCATTCAAGGTTGGTGTTTTCGTTTTTAAGTTTTCCTTTTTTTGGCTTGGAAGGCTTTGTAATAGGGTCCATCATCTTGATTTTTAGTCGTGAAGTTAGGTATTTCGGGTTGCATGTGTCTGCAATCTTAAGGATTGTGATGAAACTGTGACTGTGGCTGCAATTTAAAACCATGGTGTGATCTGTTTGATGGGTTTTGGATTCTGCTCATTTGTGTCTCTTTGTGGTGTTTTGGGGACAGGTGCGAGGCTGCCTTTATATGCTTTCAAGAGGGTGGACAAGATCGGTGGAAAGGAGTTGCCTTTGCTTGCTTGCAAGGAGCATTGCCCAGTGGCGTTTCTGGACTCGCTTATCCTTGGGGAGGTATTATTGAATTATGATTATTTTGTTTGTGCATGTCGATCTGTGTTTATGTTGTATGTTTTTGAGTGTTTTCAGGGTTGGTGTTTTTCTTTGTACGTGTAGGTGTGTCGTACGTAATGTTGTATGATTTAAAGTATTTTAAGGGTTGATGGTTGAATCTGTGTAGATGTGTCATTATGGTGTTTGTAAAGGTTTGGTGTTCTGTTTTTATTTGTGTATAGGACTGTGGGTGTGCCATTATGTTATGCCCTTTCTTATAAAGCTCGATGTTTCATTTGTGCTGTATTTGTGTTATTATCTTATGCTTTTTGATGTTTCTAACGTTTTAATTTGTGTTTAAGTTGGGTCATGATGTTGTGCTTTATATTTTACTTTTCTTTGTTTGTAGTTGTTTCATAATTTTTTTAAGCATTTTGCGTTTGGTGGTGTAGTGGGAGGAACGCATGCAGAGAGGGCTTTTCCGCTATGATGTCACAGCCTGTGAAACCAAGGTCTGATTTGTGTTCCATTTGGTGTGATTCACTTTCTAGAGGTGTTTTGCTTGTTTTGGTTTTTGCATGCATGTTGTTTGATGTGTTGGTTATTGGGTTTAGGTGATTCCTGGGGAGTATGGTTTCATTGCTCAGCTTAATGAGGGTCGCCATCTCAAGAAGAGACCAACTGAGTTCCGTGTTGATAAGGTCCTCCAGCCCTTTGATGAAAGCAAGTTTAACTTCACTAAAATTGGGCAAGAGGAGGTCCTGTTTCAGTTGGAGTCTAGCGATGATGGAGAAGCTCAATTCTCTCCAAATGCTCCAATTGATGTTGAGAATTCTCCTAGTTTTGTTGCCATCAATGTACGTTTTGTAGTTTCTTTTTCCAGTCTGTCATTGAAAGTTTAGTAAAATAATTGTTTAACCTGTCTGTATCCTTTTAATAGGTGAGTCCTATTGAATATGGGCATGTGCTGCTGATTCCTCGGATTTTTGAGTGTTTACCTCAAAGGATTGACCATGCAAGTTTCTTGCTTGCACTTGAAATGGCAGTTGAAGCTGGGAATCCGTATTTTAGGTTGGGCTACAACAGCTTGGGTGCATTTGCAACCATTAACCATCTCCACTTTCAGGTACTTGCTAGTCAGTGATCAACTTGAGATGGCTGTAACATTCTCCATGTTGATGTTTGGTTTGTTCTATTCTATTTGTTATCCACTGTTTTAGCAGTATTCATCATATTGACATTTTGTGATTTTGACAAATTCAGGCATATTACTTGGCTATGCCTTTTCCCATTGAGAAGGCCCCTATCAAGAAAATTACCAAACTAAGTGGTGGAGTGAAAGTATCTAAACTGCTAAACTATCCAGTCAGGGGCCTTGTCTTTGAGGGTGGTCATACATTAGACAATTTAGCAAATGCTGTTTCAGAAGCCTGCATCTGCCTTCAACACAACAATGTGCCGTACAATGTACTTATTTCAGGCTGTGGAAGGCAAATCTTTCTCTTGCCACAGGTAAATTGCTCTTTAACTCAGCCCCTCCCTAAAAACACAATTACTTAGTTGCTTAATATAATATATTGGCTTAGATATGTTTCTTCTCTTTGTACCTGCTTTATGGTTTTAATTTTCTAATAAATTTGTTGGTTGGTTTTGGTTCCTATAAAATTGTTTTACATTTTTTAGTCCTCTTCACAATTAACTGATGTTCTTAAATGACGGGTAGAATGAATATCTTCCAACATGGTAGGGGCCTATACCTAAAGTTTGCAATTTTATAAGAGCTACATTTAAACCTTCAATACAAAATTTTATAGGGACCACAATAGACAAAAAGGATATAGCACTGAAATCTGTTTAAGCTTAAAATGTATGGCAACTTACTAGATTGCAAACGGTGAAACAGTGCTATGCAGAGAAACAAGCTCTTGGAGAAGTGAGTGGTGAGCTTCTGGAGACCCAGGTGAATCCTGCTGTATGGGAAATTAGTGGGCACATGGTGCTGAAGAGGAAGAAGGACTACGATGAGGCATCTGAAGCCAACGCCTGGAGGCTTCTTGCCGAGGTCTCCCTCTCTGAAGAGAGGTTCGAGGAAGTCACTGCTCTTGTTTTTCAGGCCATTGGATCTGTTGACATGAATGTCAAGAAGCCTCAATGTGCTGAGGAAGTTGATACTGTTAGCCCAACCACCCAGCCTGCCATGGTGGCTGGTTCACAGAAATGCCTTGTTCTCCTGTAACATGGCTCTCATGGAAGTGACTATGCACTGTATAAGCTGCTATATTACGGTTCAGTTCAAGTATGTGTAGCACCCTTCTACTATGGTGGTGACAGTAGTTACTTGAGTTTGAAGTATTGTATGCATGTTTTGTGGACCTGAAAATTAAGTTGTTGGTATTTTATTATATGGATTTGTAGTATGGTGCTTGATTGTCCTTCGTAGTCTATGTAAGAAAAATACAATGTAATAATAACTAATCTTGTGAGCTTATTCAGTTGTTAGTGTTTGTGGATGAATAATGTGACATGCTTTATGGTTCTATATTACTTCAACAGCATTTATCATTTTTTTATTATTGTTATTGCACTTTTGGTTGTGCTGCATAGTCAGGTATGAGAGTAGCATTTATTCTTGCTTGATCTCACCTTTTGAGAAATTGGTACCTCGGACTGATGATGAGTTACATTTTTGGTTGACAAGAGAGGAAAAAAAAAGTAGAAAGAAAGGAGTTTTTAATTGTTTTACAAGAGGGAAAATGAAAGAAAAGTTAAAAAGTTTTTTCACTCCTCTTGGTTGGCTATAAATAAAATAAAAGAAAGAAAATATGTGTATAGAAGGCCAGAAATACCCTCCTCAATAAGAAAATTAATGTGAAATAATAAGGGTATCATTGTCTTTATATAAGTCACAACTCCTTGGGTGTATGGTATGGGGTCTGAATGTGATAGAAGTTTTCAAATGAGGAGAATGAACAAAGGCTTTTCCCTTTTTCTTCCTTTTAATTTTTTCAATAGAACAAAACATGACATAAAAAACATACAATTAATGTATAAAATGCAATTCTTTTATTCCCTTGCTATAATATAGAATAAAGTGATGATACTTTTATTATTTGAAGACCTATAATAAATTTTAGTTTATTTTTCATATTTACTCAAGAATATGTGAAAGATGGGGTTGCTAAATGGAATTTTTGTAATTTTATAACCATCCTAATTTTAAAAGTATATATCTACCCCTTTTCCCTATGCTTTCCATATAAACATATATTTATTCCACTAAATTTGCTTTCACCTTTAAGTTACCCTTTCTTTCATGACTTTTAGACCTAATTTGTTGATAGACAAAAAAGTCGTGTGACAGTTCACGCGCGTCTCTGTTTTTCAATTCCCATTGTTCTTAAACTGATAAACATAGCCCTTCCCACGTGAATTTTGATCCCATAAAACGTGACCTAAATTCGTATAGAACACTACCCAATTTTAATGACTGATCTACAAGAAAGCTCACGTTAAACCTAAGGTATTTGTTAAAAAGCCAAAACCATTTTCCCAACACAAGAGATAACGTGAATCTCCACCATCTATCGTACGTGTCTCCACAATTGTCATCCACCTATGTAAGAAAACCACGATAAGCATCCCAAAGACCCTTTATATTTGGTAGAAGAAAGAGCAAATGTTTATTTTGTTGAGATCAAAATCACAATTAACATGCTTGGTTACGCTTTGTCTGAACCAAAATAATACGAAAACTCCATGTATAAAATAAAGTGAGGTGATAGAGAAGTTTTTAGAGATAACGCGAGAATGAAAACAATTATTTTAATGCACCACCACCCAACGTTATTGATATATATAGATATACCTTCATGAATCGAAGTCATCATCTTATTATCACACATTGAAGATGAAGATAATTGCAACATTTCTTACTTTGTTGGTTTTGATCCCAATGAAGGGAAAATCAACACCAAACATCTTGTACCAAAATGGTTCCACTAGTGTTGCATGGGTGAAAAATAACGTGAGAGGAGGAGGTTCAGGTTGTGGTAAGAGACCATGGGTGTGCCGTGAAAGGGAGTTTCCACGAAGAAGTTTGTGTTGTAGGAACCGTTGTGTGAATGTGAGTTCTGACAAGTACAACTGTGGATTGTGTGGGATTAGGTGTCCCTTCAATTGGCAATGTTGCAGAGGTTTGTGTAGAAACATAAACTTCAGTGTTTTCAACTGTGGCAAGTGCGGACATAGATGTCCTTATGGGGTATCCTGCACGTTCGGTGTTTGTGGCTATGCTTAAGGACATGCTACTAACATCAACCCTATAGTTTCTCATCTCCCACTTTTGTAGAGTGAAAGTCACATGTTTAATTCATGAGTCTTGTTTTGTTATGTACCAAATGTTGCATGCAGAAGGTCATATCTATGTTATTATGAAAACATGGTTGTTTGGTCATATAATTTACACATGGAAGTAACTATGTTTGTTTTGTTTAGTGATCTCTTAAGTACAAAACACTGTGAGAAGAGTTGATATTATACTTTGTTGTCACCACCACGGTGGTTGTTATAATGCATATATGATCATATATCAAATGTAATATGTTTCAAAGCATAGTTCTATTGCTGACACAGAGGCATCATATAAAATTTATTGAAAGAAAAATGTCTATCTCTTAAATTTAAAAACAAATCAACAAGAGAAAGAAAATTAAGACTATTGAACCAACACAAAACATCCAGCAACAAAAGAACTCTATCATAATTTTTTTTTATTACATGGCAATTTTGGAAGCATTTTTCCTTAGTGTTGCATTTACTAGAAATTTAAACATAATCATTAAGCTCATTTCAATTATTAAGAAATTTATGTTTTATTATATTTGTTCAATACTTAAAAACTATCTTACATTATCATTAAATTTAGAATAAGAAGTCTGGACTAAGAAAACACCTTTAAAAACATTTAAGGGATCTATCATTAAATTTAGAATAAGGAGTCTCTACTAAGAAAATACCTTTAAAAACATTTAAGGGGTCTATGAGATTTGTCAATTATTTGATTTAGATTGTGCTTCTTATAAAACTCAATACCAATATTAACACATTATTGTAAAGATTTTTCATCTATCTATTTCTCTAGTTATTCTCCAAAGAATTTCTATCAAAGAGATTCTTTATTCTTTATTCTCAACGGATTGCATAGAAAAGTTTTCTTGTTCTGTTTAATATTAAACGGGTATAATTATATATGTATATAAAGTTTTTGGTTTATTTATTTTCATTATTTCTTTCCAGCGTCTCTCATTATGTAAGAAAATGTAGCCAGACCTCTAAATAGGATATAATAAGCTTGAAAAGAAGAGCAATTAAGATATAAAAATTGGAGTGCCGAGAGATTTATTTGAAAATTAATATTTTAGAATGTGTAAGACACACGTAAATGTGTGTTTTATATAATTAGAATTTAAACTAAATTTCGATTTGAAATCCAAATTCCTATTAGTTTTCGTTACAATTAGAACATATTTGAGACTAAATCGAATTCTACACTAAGAGTATATAATATGCTATTTGAGTAAATATTATCTAGAACATGTCAGAGTAGAAAAAAAAATCATCCTTAAGGTGGACATTTTATGTTTAAGACCAAACTGCATCTTTTTTTTTTTTTTTTTTTTTTTGAAGATGTAAATATAGACTGTGAATATAACTCAAGAATTGATTTTTTTTATAGTCAATTTTTACTCTATCTATTAACAAAAGAATATGTTAAATCTTAAATATAAAATAGTTCTTACAACATTTGAGAATCTAATCACTTCCCCAACCTCGTCGCCACCACCGTCACCATTACGGCCACCGCCACCGCCGCAACCAGTGGCGAGCAGCTGTATTATTGAATGCTCCTCTCTCACTTCACTCTCCGTCGCCGCCGCCGCCTTTTTTCTTCTCTCTCGCGTGCTCCCACCTCCCTTCAATCCGTTCCGCCACCAAACCTTAACCTTCACGACACCAACGCTTTTCTCAAATCCCACCTCTTGGAGCTCTCCCTCGCGATTCCCGAAGCCACTCGCACGTGCTGGAGGCTCCCCGCGCTGGGACCCTCGCATGTGCTGCATCTCTTGCAGGCTCTCCAAGCCCACCGCGTAACACTCGAAAAGGTTCGATCTTTGTGGGAGATTTTCAAATGGGGTGCACTCAAGAACGCGGGTTTCGACTTCAATCACCTTTCACAGTCCCGCGAGATCATGGCCTCGCTTCTCGTTCAAGTGGGGCTGTTCAAAGAAGCCGAGGAGTTGCTTTTCGCGTTGGAAAGTGGTGAAATTTTTGGCGATCTCATTAAAGGGTATGCTGGTGCGAGAGAATGGGAAAAGGGTGTCTTTGTGTATGATTTTATGAAGGGTAGAGAGAAGATTCCTTCGAGGGATTGTTATGGTGTTTTGGTTGATCTTTTGGTGAAGGTGAAGAGGACGAACCATGCATATAGGGTGGCTTTTGATTTGGTGGATTTGGGTGTACCATTGAGTGGTGATGAACTGAGGGCATTGGAGACGGTTATGGTGCTGCTTTGCGTTGGTGGGAAGATTCAGGAAGCAAGGAACTTGGTGAAGAAGGTGTTGGTTCTTAATTGTGAGGTTAGTAGTTTGGTTTTTGATGAAATTGCGTTCGGATATTGTGAGAGGAGGGACTTCAAAGATTTGGTTAGTTTCTTTGTTGAAACAAAGTGTGTCCCTAGTGTGAAGGCTGCTAATCGAGTTATGAATTCATTGTGTAGGAGTTATGGTGTAGAAAGGGCAGCATTGTTTTTGCAAGAGCTAGAGAGTTTAGGTTTTAGTCCTGATGAAGTAACCTACGGGATATTAATTGGTTGGAGTTGTCACGAAGGGAAGATGGGAAATGCATTGAGTTGTTTATCAGTTATGCTTTCAAAAGGCTTTGAGCCACATATATATTCTTACAATGCTCTTATAAGTGGGTTGTTTAAGGTAGGTAAGGCTGATCTTGCACGTGACATTGTTGATGAGATGATTGAGAGGGGGACACTGCCTGATGTTTCGACTTTCAGAGTTCTTATGGCAGGGTATTGTAAGTCCAGGCAGTTTGATAAAGTGAAAATTTTGGTTCATGAGATGGAGAGCCGTGGATTGATTAAGCTCTCTTTGATGGAGAATCCGATTTCCAAGGCTTTTCTGATTTTGGGCTTTGACCCTTTGAGTGTGAAGTTGAAACGAGACAATGATCGGGGGCTTTCGAAAACGGACTTCTTTGATGATGTTGGAAATGGACTCTATTTGGATACAGACATTGATGAGTATGAGAAACACATAAGTTTGGATCTTGAAGATTCCATATTACCCAACTTCAATTCATTTGTGGGGAGGGAATGTAGCAATGGTAACCTGAAAAAGGCATTGATTTTGGTTGAAGAAATGCTTTGTTGGGGACAAGAATTGTTGTTGCCTGAATTCTCGAAGTTAGTGAGACTACTTTGTTCATCTCGGTCGCAAACCAAGTCAATGACCAATCTTTTGGAGAAAATGTCAAGGTCTGCCCATAAACTTGATCCTGAAACTCTCAATTTAGTTGTACAGGCATACAGCAAGAAAGGGTTACTGTCCAAAGCCAAAACTATACTGGATGAGATGCTTCAAAACAAATTTCAAGTCACGAATGAGACATATACTGCCATATTAATGACTTTATGTAAGAAAGGAAACATGAAAGACTTCATTTTTTATTGGGATGTTGCATGTAGAAATAAATGGCTACCAGGTTTGGAGGATTTTAAATCTCTTCTTGTTCTTATCTGCCATCAGAAAATGCTTAAGGAAGCATCACGGTTTCTTGAATTCATGCTTTTATCACTCCCTAACTTAAAGTCAGATATATGCCATATATTTGTGGAAGTACTTTCTAGTAGGGGTCTCACAGACATTGCAGTTGTAGCCTTAAAACAACTACAACCTTGTTTCATCTTGGATGAGGCTGGTTACAATAATCTTACAAGGGGCTTATGTAATGAGGGAAACTTTTCTGTTGCCTTTACAGTATTGGATGATATGCTAGAGAAATGTTTGGCACCTTGTTTGGATATTTCAGTCTTGTTAATCCCTCAATTATGCAAGGCTCATAGATATGACAAAGCTATGGCATTAAAAGATATAATTTTGAAAGAGCATCATTCATTTTCTCATGCTATAGATTGTGCATTCATACGTGGATTTTGTAATATGGGGAGCATAGAGAAAGCTGAAGCTATGTTCCGTGATATGTTATCTAAAGGGTTTAGTCCAAACGAAGAACTGTGTAACATGCTTCTTCAGGGCCACTGCCAAGCTAATGACTTGAGAAAAGTGGGGGAACTGCTTGGTGTTGCAATAAGAAAGGGTTGGGAGCTATCCCTCATGAGTTACAGGAATGTAGTGAGATCAATTTGTAGGAAAGGTGGAGTCCGGTTTGCTCTGAGCTTAAAGAACCTTATGCTTGCACAATGTGCACTTGATGGCCCAATCATATACAACATTCTCATATTCTATCTTTTGTCAGCTGGAAATAGTTTAGTTGTTAATAAGATACTAGCTGAAATGGAAGAGAAAAAAGTTGTACTTGATGAAGTTGGTCTCAACTTTCTTGTCTATGGTTACTTGCAATGTAAAGATTTATCTAGTTCTCTGAATTATCTTGCCATCATGATTTCAAAGGGATTCAAACCAAGTAACCACAATTTGAGGAAGGCAATATGCAGCCTGTGTGATGCTGGGGATCTGCAAAAAGCCCTGAAATTGAGTCAAGAAATGAGATTAAGAGGCTGGATGCATGATTCTGCCATTCAAACATCTATTGTTGAAAGGCTTCTGTTGAGTGGTAAGATACAAGAAGCAGAAACCTTCTTGGACAGGATGGGAGAGGAATCTCTAACTCCTGATAATATCAATTATGATTACCTTATCAAGTGTTTTTGCCAGCATGGAAGACTGGACAAGGCAGTTCATCTTATGAACACAATGCTGAGGAAACATAGCATTCCAATTTCCACCAGTTATGATTTTCTCATTCATGGATTTTGTGCTCAGAATAAGTTGGACATGGCTTTGAATTTTTATTCTGAGATGTTGAACTGGAATCTCAAACCAAGAATTGAAACAGTGGAAATGCTTGTGGAGAGATCCTGCCAAGATGGCAAGACAGAATTAGCAGAACAATTCCTAGTGGACATGAGTCATGGAGGTGAAACTCCAACCAGAAAAATGTACCGCAGTGTAATTAAGAGTTATCACATGGAAAAAAATCTTAGGAAGGCATCAGAGCTCATGCAAGCCATGCAGGAAAATGGCTATCAGCCTGATTTTGAAACACATTGGTCTCTCATAAGCAACTTAAACAGTGCCAAAGCAAAGGACACTGATAATGGGGGCAAGGGCTTTTTATCAAGACTTCTTTCCAAAAGTGGTTTTCTTCAAAAGAAATGACCTTCTGTTGTGAAAGGGGTATTTGTTGGTTGTACTTTTTAGACACTGTACATTTTTGGTCTTCAGTCTTTGGGAAAATTATTATGGAAAACATTATTTATTAAAGATAAATAGGATCTGTTTGTTAATCACTTTGAGTGTACTACTCCAATTGTAAAGTGACTTTATCATCTTTCTATATTTGGATCTGGAACTTCATGTAAACTTCAAAATACACACTTCTTTAGTTCTATGGAACATGTATTGATTCTACATTTTTTCCTGGAAAATAACAAATTCGTTATGGGAGGCACCAGTCAAGACATTCCCTTTGTAAATTCATTTCCAATTTTTTTTTAATTTCTTTTATAAAAGTGCACTTGACACAAAAGAAGTCTTTATTGTGTTTCTTCAATAAAGTTTATCAAGATATTAAAAAAAATGTAATACCTTTATTTGGTAAGAAAATGTAAATTTTTTTGACACAGACAAATGAAATACTTTTAATACTGCTGACAAATATATTATTAAAATCAGAACATTTTTTTTTTAATTTTAATAAGATGCATGGTAAAATTCTAAATATGAAATTAAAATCCAAATTAAGATGTGTTAATATTGCAGACAATCATGTTAAAAGTTATTTTACCTAAAAAATGAAACACTTCAATTTAATACTTATCAAGCTTTGATATTTAAATTCTAAAGTTAACTTAAGAATATATTTCAGTAATAGTGTTTTGAAATAAGAGTAAATTGTTCATAGAAAAACAAAAATATATATTTTAAGAAAAGTTACATGACACTAGTGATCCTCTTCTATTAAAATTAATTGGGGGGAATCTCCAATCAAAGAAACGTGCACAGTTGATTTAGTAGACAATGGAATTTACTTTATCAAACGCAATGTATGATTTATTTTATTGTACTCATACCAATTTTGGTTTATACACTTTATCTTTGTAATTTTCAAATGTTTATTTAATATTTATGATAACTTCTCTTTACAAAAATTCTTAATTTTAAATAAAGACTAAAAATAAAACACTTAAAAGTTCTATAGGAAAACTATAATTTATTTTAGGTGAAAATCAGAATAAAAAAATTAAGCCTAAAAATGAAAACTTTAAGCCTAAAATAAAATAGCAAAATTAAAGAAAATTCATAGTAAAAAAAATTGCAACAAAAAAAAAACATATATTTATAATAATATTAAAATTTAAGAAAAACAAATAATATACATACAACAGGTCATACTATATTATTTTGTAGAATACTCGTACCTATTATGAATGTATTAGATTTTGTATCTAAAAAGTATGATAATTTGTGTGAAAAATAATATGTTTGTCTTTCTTGTCAGAACTTGGAAATATTAAGACTGAGACCAAAAAACGACGCCGTAATTCATCTTGCTTGCTCAGAATACAACACTACACAGTGTCGTGCCTCTAAGTCTCTGTTGGAAGAGAATCAACAGCAAGAACAATGGAGGCGCCGTCATTTGCTTATTCTGCCTCCTCTTCCTCTCTCCTTTCTCTTCACAAAAAGCCACTCTCATCCCCGAGCTTGCTCCGTTTCGGCAATACAAAACGTAGAAACTTCTCAGTTCGTGCCTCCTCTTCTGGGGATTCTGGTTCGTTCTCTCTGGTTTCTGAAGACACCCTATTGCGAAAATCCTCTCTTTTTTGTTTTTTCGTTTCTGGGTCTTCGTTTAGTTCCACAACAACCCCTCAGATTCTCCTGATTTTTCAGTTGTGACTTTGCTTGATTACGGTGCTGGCAATGTTCGGAGTGTCAGGAATGCAATCAGATTCCTCGGGTTTGAAATCAAAGATGTGAGCTTTTTGCATCATAACATAATGGGATAGTTTTAATTGATTTTTTGTGTGAGGTTTTGTATCTGAAGTAATTTTTTTTTACTAGGTACAAACCCCGGAAGATATTTTGAATGCAAGTCGGTTAGTTTTTCCAGGGGTTGGAGCATTTGCTGCTGCCATGGAGGTGTTAAGCAAAACCGGGTATTTATTTTGTTTAATTTGTTCACCTTTTAAATGTTTTTCTTTTGTGGTTTAGTAGTTGTAGTGATATGCTTGTTGTAAGATATTTCTGCTCGGTTATAGTGGTGGGGTATTGAAGGATATCACAGGACAATACTAGTGTTGATCTTTATTCTCTTTTGCTTGTTTAAAATTTACAATGTACACTGAAAAGGGGTTGAACCAAGACTCCTATTAATACACTATAAATTGGAGTTTAGGACTAATGTGTACTGATAGCTAAGTAGATGGTTGGTTAAAATTTTGGGGATGTTAAGTTGGAGGGCACTTGTGGTTGGTTTAGACTTTTGCTGTAATGGTTACAATAAACTCATTTTGTATGTCAGATGTGCCTTTTGAATTGCATAACGTCTCTTTAGTTTTGCTGAATTTTTCCGGTTGGATTATAAACTAGGCATTGTCATGTATATATTTGAAGCTCTTTTGAGGCTATTTTTAATTTTGATCTCTGAATGATTGCCCTCTGAATTTTAGCTTGAGTCAAATGTTTTATTTAGATCATACTTATTTTGCAGAATGGATGAAGCATTATGTTCATATATTGAAAAGGATCGTCCATTTTTGGGGATTTGTCTTGGACTTCAACTACTTTTTGAATCCAGTGAGGAGAATGGACCAGGTTAGTCGTAAGACATCTTTAGTTTTTGTTATTTTTACTCCTTCGACTTTGAACATTTGTTTTAAATTTAATATTATTATAATGGATGCCAAGGTTTCCATCCATGTAATTGTGAAATTAAATTAAGCAATATTAACCTTAATTTAAAGAAAAAATGCACAATTTTTATTTTATTTTTTTATTTGGACACTGCTAATGAGAGGAAAATCTTTTGCATTCATATCTTATTTTTATTGTGTACCGTGTAATATAAGATTTTCTTATAATTAATTCAGGTGGGAATAGTGTTTCAATGCATGGTTTTTAGAGCTTATAGAATCCTAGATGATGAGAATCAATGATTTCCATGTCTTATTTTTACTGTGTACTGTGTAATATAAGAATTTCTTATAATTAACTCTGGTTGAAATAGTATTCCAATGCATAATTTTTTGAGCAGATAAAGTCGTAGTTTATAAGAATGAAGAGAAGCTATAGAAGTTAAAATAAGAGTAAGGAGAAGTTCACGAAAAGCAAGTGTAGTAAGACAGAAGTTAGTCTGATTTGGAGGTTAAATTATAATGGAGAACTATATGGTCAATGATGGTCTATGGTGATTCAGTAGTGAAAGTTGGGCAATGAAGGGCCAGCCGAGAGCTAAAAAAATGTTTACTTCTGTAGTGAGTGACTCGAGACCCAGAAAATACAAGGTTATGAATTCAATAGTCAGTTTGATTAAAATAGGTATAGGAAGACCAAAGACAACTTCAAAATCATTAACAGAAGGCCCTCGTCTAAATGGTTTTTGTTGTGGAGATCTTATATCGACTAGAAATATAATTAAATTATAGTATATAAATAAGTGCAAATCTTATCTTATAAGTTGGTTTGTATGCTTGAGTTAGACTTAAAGTTCACTTTTTAAAATGGTATTAGAATCTATTCTATTGAGGTTTGTTAGGCTAATTGTACTATTCACTATTAAGTTGTTATCGTATCATCCACAAATATCTAATCCTACACTTGAGATGTCCAGTCATTGGTGCGAGAGAATGTGTTGGAGATCTCACTTCGGTTAGAGATATAACTAAATTATAACATTACAAGTTGATGCAAACATCACCTCACAAACTAGTTTTGTGAGGTTGGGTTAGCCTTAAAATCTATTTTGAAAGAGTTTCAATCAAATCTTGTTTTTTTGATGGAGTCTAGTACTAATTATATGCCAACCCATTAGTGGGGTAATGTTTTTGTTTGGCTGTATTGTCGTAGTTCATTTTCTTAAGGGTGCGATTGGGAGTGAAGCTTTGGATGGATGGAATGGGAAGTGAGGATATATTTTTTTTTTTATTTAGGGGTAGCAATATAATATTTATAAGAATAAAAATATTAGGACATTAAGTTCTTGTTAATCTAGGATTTTGTTTCTTTTATTTTAAGAACCTATCAAATTAGACAACATTTATTACAACTAAAAATTTTACCCTTTGACCCCCTTTTCTCCAAACCCCAGCCCCCAAGCATACTCTTACCCAAAACACTTAGAGTTGGAGCTATTGGTATTTGTGCATTTATTATTTCTTTATTGTCTAATTTCTGCTATTCTTCTGCAAATGGTGTTTTTATTTAGTAGCATGTTGAAATATTTACTGACTTAGTATATACACACCCATAAAGTTGTTTGGCTATGAACTTGCAAGGACAAAAGTCTCTGATATAACAGAAAGCTTACTTTCCTGAGCACTGAAAGACCAAACTACCTTTTTATTCATTAATTAAGTATTGACGGATAGATGTGCTTGTGAATCAGTAAAAGGTCTTGGCTTAATACCTGGAACTGTTGGGCGGTTTGACTCATCAAATGGTTTTAGAGTACCACATATTGGCTGGAATGCTTTACAAATCACGAAGGACTCAGGGATTTTGGATGATGTTGGAAATCGCCATGTCTATTTTGTGCACTCTTATCGTGCCGTGCCTGTATGTTTCCACATTTCTTTGAAATCTCCTTGTTGCTTTGGCTTTCATATTCTTACTCCGTACTTTCATGAAAGTGTTTAAGTAATCTGCTTATCTTTTATTTTTTAATTTCTCAGTCAGATGACAACAATGAGTGGATATCCTCCACATGTGACTATGGTGACAAATTTATAGCATCTATTAGAAGAGGAAATGTGCATGCAGTTCAATTCCACCCTGAGAAGAGTGGAGGCAAGTTTTATCTTCCTTTCCAATCCTTTATTTCTCTCTCTAATGTACAGAGCCCTAAATCATGGAGGCTGTCATCTTTATTGAAATTTATGTTCTTCATTATCTTGTAATTGGACTCTAGTCATGCAAAGAATTAAAATTTCTGAATCAACATTCTTTTGAAATTTGAAGTAATACACACATATTCAACTTTACGACCTTGTTCCCTTAGATGAAGAATTGAAGGATGATCTTAGTTTCCAATTGATTAACAAAAATAATTGAAATGACAAGACTGAAAAAGAAATAGGAAAATACTGTCTTTTTGAAGGAAAAATTAGGAAACTAATTAAATCCATTCAGATTGAAAATTTTCTTTCTGTTTTTTTTTTATAGGATTTGCATTTTGAATCTTTAATGGATTTTGCTAGAATACTTTTGTGAAATCTGGATTGCTCCGAATTTCACTCTTCTTTTGGGGGAATACGGTTACTATCTGTGATATATTTGTTTTTATAGCTAAAACAACATGCTATGTTTTTTGTTTTTTCTTTTTTTCATTCTTTGGCTGTCATATTCTTCCCTGATTCCTGAAATATTATTCTCAGATGTTGGTCTCTCTATTTTGAGAAGATTCTTGAATCCAAAGTCAGCAATGACAAAGGTGGCCTTCGTAGCTTTCTGAGCACTTCTTCTGTATCATAACTATTATAATAATTTTGTTTTGACACATGGTAACTAACCATTTGTAATATTCACTTGAAGACAGAAGCCTGGGGAAGGCAAAGCTTCAAAACTTGCAAAAAGGGTAATAGTCACGGAAACATGTCTTTTTTGGCTGCCTCCTGGGTGCATTCATTCTGTTGATTTCCTAACAAACCGTTGTTTATTAAGGTGATTGCTTGTCTTGATGTGAGAGCAAACGATAAGGGGGACCTTGTTGTAACCAAAGGAGACCAGTACGATGTCAGAGAAAATACAGAAGAGAACGAGGTATCAGAGAAAATTCTCATTTTTTGGTATTCTGAGTTTGCTTAAAATTCAAATAGAAGATATGCCTAGATACTGGACATCTTTACAATATCAACTTCTTGTAGGTGTAGTTGATTATTGAACAAGAACCATCTAAAGTTTAGTTTTTTTCCGTTGCCTGGTTAGTATTTAGCATTAAAGGGTAAACCTGTATATGTATTGTCTTATAAAGCTATTTTAATTGTTAGGTAAGGAATCTTGGCAAGCCAGTTGATCTTGCTGGACAGTACTATAAAGATGGAGCTGATGAGGTATGCTTTTGATAATTCTGTTCAATCTTATGAAACTGGTTCTTTCCTGTTAAACTAAAAGATTGGGTGCAGGTCAGCTTTCTAAACATTACCGGATTTCGCGACTTTCCTCTTGGTGATTTACCAATGCTGCAGGTTTGTGAAATAAACCAAAATGGAAGTGTTTTAGTTGGTGCTAGACTATATTTTATCCACTATCTGCTGTGTTTTCATGCTCCCTATGCTTCATAGGTATTACGATACACATCAGAAAATGTTTTTGTGCCCTTAACAGTTGGGGGAGGAATTAGAGATTTCACAGATTCAACTGGAAGGTATACTGATCTGTATTGACTTTCTTCCAATATTTTTTTTTTCAATTAAAATTATCCAGTTGTATAGTTTTATCATTGTTTCACTCGGAACTTTCAAAACTTTTTCATATTCTTAGGTACTATTCTAGTTTGGAAGTTGCTTCAGAATACTTTAGGTCTGGGGCTGATAAGATTTCCATTGGAAGTGATGCAGTTTATGCTGCAGAAGAATATTTAAGAACCGGAGTATAGAACTCAACCCTTCTGGTTTCTATTACTGTGCACTAATATATGTGTCACTACTGATGTTTCTATGGTTGTCTTGTCACATTTAGGTAAAGACTGGGAAGACCAGCTTGGAGCAGATATCAAGAGTTTATGGGAATCAGGTTAGCTAACGGCTGATTTCATGTCTGCTTTTTTTTCCCTATGCATGTGCCTGTGTGTACTTGAGAATCCCTGAACATACATATAACTTTAGGCTGCATTTTACCCCATTTTATAGCATAATTTTTCTAAATGCTTATCATGTTTTTCAATGTAATATATTAAATTGCTCATCAAATTATATAACAAATAGTAGCAGTGCTAATGTTAATAATGATAAATTATTCATAGAGGAGATATTTAACTAATTTGGCTTTTACATCTAGTTTCTCCTAATTATAATGGTAACCTAATACACTGAGTATTATACGTGATCACAATATGCCTACTGAGTTCTATTCTGTTGTTTAGACGTTCAGAATAATTTTAATTTTGGACCTGTCTTTAGAATGTGGTAAATTACCAAATTTTTGGAAAACATGTTCTAATAGGAAATAAAAATTTTAAATATTTTATGCCACATGTCTTCATGTAAAATGAGCAGTAATAATGTATTTGATGCAACTAGGTAACCAACTGTCTTGGGCACAATCACATCATAAATAATTAGAAGTGTTAATTCCTATTAATTTTCAATTTGCAGGCAGTGGTTGTTAGTATTGATCCCCGGAGAGTGTATGTAAAGGATCCTAATGATGTGCAATTGAAGACCATAAGGGTTTCAAATCTAGGTGAAGATCTTGCTGTTTTCTTTTCCTTCATTTCATATTTTATTGCTCTGAAATGGGTGGTCAAATATGCAAGAGACAGATCTGATCTCTTTTAAGGTGATCCTAAAATGATCCCTAGTATAATTGTTTGATTTTGAAGTAGGGACTTCTAATATTTTTACTCTGTTGTCCCCTCCCCCTCACCCATTTTTCTTTGGTGTAACACTTAAATAACATGGATATGTTATTAGATTCTGTTTGCTTCTAACAAATTGAACTGTATACCACATTTGCTCAAGACTGCAGTAGGGTAATCAGTATCCATTTCTGCTTTAGATAAAATAAGCAAGTTGAGAGAGATTTTTGGATGTAAAACAGAGAATATGCACTTTATGTGAAATATACTAAATTTTAAATATTCTAAAACCATTTTATGTTGGTTTCAGGTCCGAATGGAGAAGAGTATGCATGGTATCAATGTACAGTAAGTTTATGTTCTATCTTTGTTTACTTTTTTCATCTTGTCCACTGAACTACATCTCTTAACCTAGTTTTCTTTTCCTTTAAACATTCTAAAATCAAATAGTGGATAACACTAGAGTTACAACTTTTAAGAGAGGCTAAAAAGGGATAACCAGATCGAAGGGCTATTTGTTTGAAGGGAAAGAATGGAATATTGTTATTTGACTACTTCCTGAAGTATTTTTCTTATCTCAATACTTATGTTTATTGAAAGGTTAATGGAGGACGAGAAGGCCGACCAATTGGTGCTTATGAACTAGCAAAAGCAGTTGAAGAGCTTGGTGCTGGAGAAATACTACTTAATTGCATTGATTGTGATGGTGATAAAATTTTGCATCCTTTAACTATATTTCACTATATTTTGTCTTTATCAAGTGCAGTTTATTTTTTCTTTGTTACATTTATTCTAATTTTTTGCAATGTTTTCAGGTCAAGGGAAAGGATTTGATGTAGATTTAATTAAGTTGATATCAGACGCTGTAAGTATCCCTGTGATTGCAAGTAGCGGTGCTGGTTCTCCTGCACACTTTTCTGAAGTGTTCAACAAAACAAATGCATCAGCAGCACTTGCTGCTGGCATTTTTCACAGGAAGGAGGTATTACTTCTGTTTCATTATTTTCTTAATGCTGATTGGAATCATTTTGATTTGGATAAGTTCTAGATAAAAACATCTATGATATTGATTTTTTAACTCTATCCTAAAAAAAATACCACAACCCAAAAGGGGTTATTTGGTATGAGAAAACGTTTAGAATGTTGTTGGATAGGGTGATTTTGATTGATGTAATGATGGTATTGAGGCAGTGAAATTGAGATGTCCATTAACTGCAGGTGCCTATTCAGTCTGTAAAAGAGCATTTGTTGAAGGAAGGCATTGAAGTCCGAATCTGATCATATGCATTTAGGGGTAAAAATTTTTGGATGCACTTCTTAATAAACAGACCTTGTATGTTATCACTTTTGTGTAATCTGAACTCTCAAAATGTTAACATTTTGGATCATCGAAAGATTTTCAGTGAGAGCTTTGTAATAGTTTTGGAGAAATAGATTTAGCATGTGCAGCACTTTCTCTGAGCATTTGTTATTACAAGTTTGTTTCATTTCTCTGATCATTTGTTACTACCAATTTGTTTCATTTCTCTGACAACAGATGATAGGATTGATGAGTGTCTCTTTGTTTAAAAGAAATAAAGTGGAAATAAGAAAGACAAAATTATGAATAGGAACAAATAATAAATATTTACAAGATTAAAGCTAATGTCAGTTAATGTGTATAAACACAATTTATTATTTCCTCTTAACAGTGTCTTCCTCAGTCCACTTCTGTTATTTTGTGAAGAAATAAAAATGTGTGACGATTTTAATAAAGGTTACAATAGTTAAAACTAAAATAATAACTGCGACGATTTTAAAATTCTTACAAACTCAATTAATTATATATACAATATTTATGACTTAATTATAATGCTTTTAATTTAAAAGGTTAATTCAGAGATTACAATTGTTCAGTGAGTTACTAATTAATTTAATTTTTATTTAACGTTAGTACAGAATTATTATTTTACACAAGTGGACAACAAAATTTATTTTAACCAAAACTTGTTTATTACTTAAATTTTCATATACATTACTCATGAATTGACATTTTTATCTATATTTTCTATCATATTTAGTATATTAATATATTTTTTTTCAAAATTAAATTGATTTAGACCACTTTTACTATTTGAATATGATCAAAATTTGGTTTAATTATTTTAGTATTAATGTATATTTTAACGTTGTTTGGTATTTGAGTTATAACTTTGAAATTCAGACTTTGTTCTAATGGCATTGTTTATCTACAAGAAAACCATGTCAAAAACAGTTTGACCTATTAAGAGCCACAATTTGGAAAGATCATATATGAAAATGTGAATTATGAGTTTTTAAAAATATATAAAAATAAATTAATCATTTAGAGGGAACACTTGTTTTCATACTCCTTCACTAGAGTTAGAGTAATATTAAAGTATTGAATTGACGGTTGAAGATTATCTGTCAAATTTAAAATTAATATTAATTGGGATCAAATTTTAAGAATTAAGATTAATTAAGGTTAAATTTAGTAAATTAATAAATTTTTATTAAATTTTATAAGTTTCTGTTGATTTTGTATTAATAAAATGCTTAAAGATTTTTGTGTCATCATTTGATATGAATTGATATTTCATTTAAATTCAATCTTTTTAACCATCATTGGAATATCACTAAGGTAGGATAGAATAATTGGGTATTGTTAATTTTCTGTTAACTCTTGAAATATATGTTTAATCATCTGTTTAGTTTCTTTTTAATTATGTTTATTGATTTGAACTCTCACACTCCCAAGTCTTAAACTTTATTTGATTAATTACTCTGGTTATTCTTTAAGTAACAATTCTGATTTATTCCACAGCAATGGTTTCATTATTAATTACATAAAAGTATAATAATACGTAAAATATCTTTCATTGAAAAAATAAATATTAATTAGAATGTATATCTAGAAGAAATATTAACTAATAAAAGAAGATCCAATGATAAACATTAATTAATATTTTATTAAATATCAAATATTGTAATAGAAACTAAATTTAAAAGTACTCCATTTGAATTTATTATTAAAATTTTTATATTTAATAAGATTTTTTCTACGAATGTACTGTGAAACTTACAAAAATTTATAAGAAGCTTCGTAGCATTTCTTACAAATCCTTCTGTAAAGAATTCGCAGAATTTTTACCTAAATATGAAAAATTCGACTCGACTACAAACCAAAATCAACAAATAAAAAAAAGGGTATATTAAAAGCAACTCATAAAATTACTTTCATCGTATTTAAAAATATAATTATAAAATTGAAAACCTAATCATAATACTTTTTTGCGTTGTACTCTAAGATTTGGAGTTTTATTCCACACATTAAAAACTAATAAAAAATATTACAAAAATTACTAAACATAATATTATAAATCTAATTGGAAAATAACACAAAAAGAATGACAATATCATCTCACAATTTTGTTTGTTTTTTTTAAATACCTTATTTCTTTTGTCAACAATAAAAAATAAAATTAAATGAGACAATAAAGTTGCTTCAACCCTTATACAAGGTAACACTTTATTGAATTGATATTTTGTGAACATTTTTATAAATCAAGTTCTAATGAATGCTTTAAAAAATTAAAATATAATTCGCACACTTAGATTCTATTAATTTTCTATTAAAAAAATGAGTTAATTTTGTTTATATTTAAGTTGGTAGGTTGAAACATTTTCTTCCTTTTGCAAAAGGCAAAGAGAGGTATCCTACATTTTCGGTGGTGAGTTAGTGATTTGCAATCATATAAATGTTAGATTCTGAATATTTATGAAGGTTAGGTGATTTTGATGCCTTGGAATAATGTTTTCCATAAATATGGTTCCCCATTAATTCTTTCACGTTTTTCTGCTCAATCATTTTCATCTGCTTCCAACAAATATTTTTCTGATTCAATGTTTATTGTGATTACTTTGTTTGCATGCTTTAGAGTTTTTGAAAAATAAAGGGTTCCAGAATGTTATTAGTAGCTTAGTGTTAAAAGGAATAGTTATTATTGCACTTAATTTGGTTATGAGAGTGAAAAAAACTTCTCCAAAAGTTAACAAATACATATGTTTGGTTTAGTAGAACACACATCTTGCTCATACTTTAGTAAGTGAAAATGACTAAAATATTTATGATTAAATATATCCATATATCTCTGCAAACTATTATTCAACACTCTTAATTGAAGTTAAGGGTAAGTTATAAGTTTTTTTTTCTTTATCAGCAAGGTGAGTTATAAGGGAAGTGCTTAAAAAGTACATATGTAACTTTACTTTTTTTAAAAGAAAATACACAAACATTTAATAAAAGTAGAAGTTGGCAACATTAAAGTCAAAGAAAATGGTCCATTCAGTTAGTTGCCTTTAGTGACCACATTTATTCTTGCTCTTTCTTTTCTCTATCTGTCGTTTTCCTTTGCATCCTCTGTTTTCTTTTCTGTGCTGGTGAATTTCACACTTCGTACCCTGTGCTGGTGAACATACTATTCCGGTTTGTTCATCAATTCAGTTTGTCTAATAATTGATATAGTATTTCTGTGTTGGGTTGGTCACATATATATTATATCGGTTGAGTGGACCAATCTAGTATTTGTGGATCCTTGCGAATTCGGTTCGTCCAACAATCGATGTAGTATCTTATATGTTCGAGTGATCAGATATTACGTCAGTTATTCGGTTCGTTCAACAATCGATGTAGTATCTTATGTGCTGGAGTGATCAGATATTATGTCAGTTAGACGAATCAATGTAATATCTCCTATATTAGTATTTGTTACATATTATATTAATTAAGCAAATTAATGTAATATGTTTATGTAATGTAATATCTCCTATATTAGTATTTGTTACATATTATATTAATTAAGCAAATTAATGTAGTATGTTTATGTTATGGTTAGTTAGGTCACATATTACATTGGTTTTTGTTTACCAATTCTGTTCGTCCAATAACTGATGTAGTAAAAAAAAAGTATGAGATACTACATCGGTTATGCCGCCCAACTGATATATTATCTCTCCTCGTGAGCTCTTCAAGGTCATTTTGAATAAATATTTAACGTTGGTAATATGTAATTTATCAATATACTACATCGATTCTGGAACTGATGTAAAAAATTCAAACTTTTTATATCGTTTACATCTGTATTGATTTTGAAACCGATGTAGTATGTCCTCTAGAATCGATGTAGAAAATAAGTGAGAAAATAATCTAATACACTTGTTAAAAAGTTAACAAATGTATTTTTGGACATATGTATTTTTGCAAATTACACTCTCACAATTTAAATGGCTTGCATCTCAATAAGAAAAAATAATGTGTATATCATATTTCACTATTATTTACACTAACTTGACATTTTTACTACATTTTTCCACTTTTTATTTCTAGTTTCATTTTTTTTAAATTACTTAGTATTGTATATGGAAATAATATTCCTGATGGATGACTATTATAATTTACAAATATATTTAGTAAAAATAGGAAATTATAAGGTGTCGAAAGTTTCAAAAGAATGTAGCAAAAACTTTGAGCTCATAACGATCCATGTCTTTCGTCTTATAACGATTGTGTTCTACACTATTTTTGCTTACCTACACTCAAAAGTCTAATCTCATATAATTTAGGAATTAAGGTTAAGTACTATTTATATGTATTTTTTTTTTCTCTTAATTCTCAGAGTAAGGTGTGTTTTAGGGATAATATATTGAAATTAGACTAAGAGAAGACGTTATGATATATATTTATAGAATCATGGGTTTCCTTTTCATTATCCCTTATGATTGAGACATGCATGCAATTTCATCACTGTGTGTGGTTCCTTTATGACCAAAATAAAAGTAGAAGTGTGAAGAAGACACTGATTAAACAAAAGTTATTAATATTCAATCTAGGAGTTATTTCCAATTGACACATAAATGCTAGAAGCAAGCAACAACAATGAACATCAACATATATGAAAGTTACATTTTTATGTTATTAATGCCAAATATAAGAAGAGCCATCTTTTCTTTAATATATATGTTCTGAGCATGCAAACTTTTCATGGGAAGCCACCTCCGGCACCAGCTCCCCCACCAAACCCTCCTCCGGCGCCACCGCCAAGTCCACCGCCAGCACCACCGCCACCTCCAAACCCTCCTCCACCACCACCTCCGAGGCCGCCACCTGCACCAGCACCAGCACCAGCACCACCTCCAAAGCCAGATCCTCCTCCAAACCCGGCTCCTCCACCGGCTCCACCGCCGCCGCCAAACCCTCCACCACCACCACCTCCGAACCCTCCTCCAGCCCCACCACCGGCACCTGCACCTGCACCACCACCAGCACCAAACCCTCCTCCTGAGCCACCACCTAACCCTCCTCCTCCACCACCACCAAAACCTCCTCCACCTCCTCCTCCTACACCTCCTCCAAACCCTGGACGATGAAAGAAGTTCTTCTCATCCCTAAAACCACCCTTCTCACTTCCAAGCTTCCTTGCATCAATGGTGCAAACAAGGGCACCAAGAACCGCAAAAAGAAGAACCCTAGAAGCCATCTTGTGCTAGAAAACCAAGCAATCACTTGAAAACAAAGATGGCTATTGGTGAGGACTAAAGAGCAGGGACTAGGGTTTATATAGCAATGCCCTAAGGCAAAACCTAATTATCATCCAAATTATTATTAATATTACTATTATCATGCAAAAAACAATATTGCTATTATTATGTGTTCTTTTCTTTTCACATATATATTTTAAAAAACTCTAGGGTTTTGAAAATGAAGATAAATTATTGCAGATATGGCTCCGAACAGGCTTTAAATTGGATCATCTTCTTAACCATGCAAACGCGTTGTTGTTCATAAATGCTTCCAACTGTTACTGTTTGAAAAAAGAGAGAAAGAGCCGAACCACTCATGTCTGAAGGACCCACTGCCTTGTCAGAGAAGGACATTCACGTTGCTCAGACTTCTCTTTTCATCTGTTTCTGCATGGACCTCCCTGCAACATGCACCTTTTCACATTCAACACTCTTATATATATTTAATACAACTCTCTGACCTCAAATTCTATACAAATATGACAACAATATATTTATATATTCATAGGTTTCTAGTGACTTCGATTATAATAAGTCTGAGTTTTTTGTGATTCACATAAGTCTCAACTACAAAATATTGGTGGGTTTGTGTGAGGTCATGGACTCATCTGGGTTCCCTTTTTTACACAAAAAGGGTAGGGTGGCTTTTAGTTTTGGAGAAACCTGAAAAGTGATTATTACAGTTTGAGGAAAAAAAAATGATGAGATGACATTTTGGGGGATGTTTGGAATGTCTCTTTAGATTTTCAATTTGACTTTTTCTTGTTTAGGTCATATTCTTGTTGAGCTGGTTTTGAAAATTAATTGCTGAATTATAATTTGCTGAGGTGGTATGTCTAATTTTTTCATTGAATTAAAAAATAAAAAATAAATCACAGGGAAGAAAAAGCTAAGAGGAACCCTAAAAGTATGGAGCAAGGAATAGAGGTTCTTTACACTATTTCGACAATGATTCTTAAATTCCAAGATTCTCCATCTTTATTATTGAAGTTTTTCACTTCCCCACATACTCTTTCATTATTTCAACATAGAACATGAAGGAAGATTAAATGTTTTCCTTTTTCGTTCAAAAATATTTATATGTTAGGATTTTGGCATTTAGGCATACAATATTTTCTCTATACATGTTTGATTAATGTTTGGAATATTTAGGTATCTTGATCTAACATTTCATAGGTTAAGAGAAACACACACTGATTCCATTTTTTTTTTCAGTCTTTTTTTTTTTTTTTCAAATACATTATCTTTTTTTTTTTTTTTTTTTTTTTCTTTTTTTTTTTTTTTTTTTATTTTGTGAACAAATCAATTTCTTTATGTAAGAATGTATGTTTTGTCAGCTTCAACTTGAATGGAAGTGTATGAATTATTATAAAATTATATTCAGATATTATATATTACAATATTTTAGAGTATCTTACTTTAAGATTTATTCTTCTTTTATTTTAATTTATTTCTTTTATTTAATTTAGTTTTTTTTTAAGATATCTTATTAGAATTAGATAATTTTCAAAGTTTGTATCTATGACACAATTTAATATCTTAAATTGTAAACGTGTATTTTAAAAATATATAAAAACACTTAAGTTATTCTAATAAAATTAAACATTCAAGATTTTTAACTAAATTTTATTATAATTCACCATTTTATTATCACCAAATTGTCAATCAAATATTTAATCTTCATTTATATGACTGTTAGTGTGAAATGAATCTTTTATTAAATTTTATTTGGAAGTTATTTTAAATAATATTTTATTGATTAAATGTAAAATATTTATTGTTCAAAAGTCTCCGTTTTTATAGTTTAAAAGGCTGCATAAAGTCCAATAACTAATGAATGAAGTGACATGTGCCACTTTTTTAAGAATGAACAAAATAAAACTAAAATATTTTTCTTTAACTGGAATCATTCTAATAATGTTATAAGTGATTCACAAACTAATACTAATATTTTAGAGTGATGCTTATTATGTTAATTTTGTTTCTGCCAATAACATAAACTACCAAATACTATTAGTATCTTAGAATAGTAATTCGTGTAAAACACATACCTACTAATTATGCTTAAGTAAGAACGTGATTTAGACAGAGAGTTCTAATTCTAAACCTTAAAACTATCGGTTATGTATTTAATTTTTTTTAAACTGGTTACTGTTTCCCTTCAAATTAATATTACTAAATAGTGAAATCATGTTAAAAAAATATGAGACAAATTTGATTTTCGACTCGAAAAACCTATTCAGAACTGGTTTGTTCAAAATTAGTGGGTTTCAAATCTATACCACTTTCTTTGACTATTCCAATATATTTTTAATTAAACTAATTCAATGATTTTTATTCATAAGTTGCCACTCTTTTTTCTTACACATTTTAGAATATTTAGATATATTTTCTTAAGAAATTGAATATTTTTATCTTTTCATTTTATTGTATTATATCTTATTTATATTCTACCTAGGATAGAGAACTTTAAACTCTTGAAAAGGATGAGGGTGATTGGGATTAAGAGGAGAAAAACACTATAAGTCAGAGATAATTGCATTTTTATAAACACTGTAATTTTATTTTGTCAATGAACCTTTGGAGCATTTTTATTTTGTTTATGAATATTAATTTGTAACATTTTTTGGACCTTGATTGGAGACCTTTTTAGTTTAGAGCACACCTTCCCACACCTAAACCAACAATAACTTTCGTCCATTCGAGAGAATAATTTGGAAAGTAGTGCTGGTTTGAACTTTTTTGAAGTGCATGAGAAAACGTACTACATATAGTATCTATAAATGAGTCTAAATTGACAGAGTATATCTCACGTGCACGAGAACAATTGTAGAAAAATTCATGTTTAGGGCATTAATGAAGCAAATTTAACAGAGACGGATGAACCACTATAAGAAAAATATTATATAAAGATCAATTTTTAGTTACTAAATGAAATAATTGTTAATTGTGATCAAAATAATAACTAAATTAGATTTTAGTTGTTAAATAATTATAAAATAAAAGTAATAATTGAATTTAGTGACCAATTAACTCAAGATAATTGATATCTAACATTAGCTACCAAGGTTTTAGTGACCTATACCATTAGATTGTAAATTAATCTCTAACTTAATTACATATCAATTTAGAATGTAATGATATAGGTCACTAAAACTTTAGTAGCTAATGTTAGATATCAATTATCTTGAGTTAATTGGTCATTAAATTTAATCATTACTTCTATTTTGTAGTTATTTAGTAACTAAAATTTAATTTAGTGACTATTTTGATCACAATTAGCAACTATTTCATTTGGATAACTAAAAATTGGTCTCTGAATAATTTTTTTGTTATAGTGAACAATTGTAAGAGCAAACAACAAGGTCAATTATATGAGTGAGGTGCGAAGAAAGTTAATTATAAAATATTAAATCGTAAAGTTTGGAAAAGTTTGACCTAACATTTATATTAATCACTTGTTAACAAAATTTAAGTATGGTATACTTTAACCGTATACACATGAATGAAAAAGTGATGCGTAGGCAAGGAGTATAACTGGTTGTTAAATATTTTCCAGCAAGTATACTGAGTCCACAAGTAATATAATGAGTAAAAGAGTATCGAATCCTCAGGAAACGGAAATTGTAGATTGACTCAATATCAATTGTATTATGAACAAAGATTAAACAACAATGATTTGTTGTGGTAACTGAATATAAAAAGTAACTTGAAACGCAATTAATAATAAAGAGGAAAAATCAATAATAATAACAACCTTGGGATTGAATAATAATATTCTCCATTCCCATATACTCTTAACTGAATTCAATATTATCTTTTCCAATTATCAAGCAAATAAAAACCTTTTCAACCTGATTTCTCTAGCATTGAATTTCATAAACTAAATTTTCTAACTTCTATGTCTAGTTATTAAAATAATTTAATTAGCATTAAGATTAGTTGCTATATGCAGTCATTACTCTATAATCCATTCTTGAACTTATAAATGTAATCCATTAACGTTTGGTTCTAATTCTAAAAAGTGCTTTTCAGTCACAAAGGGAAATTTAAAGTATGACAATTTAATATAAAACGTTAAACAAAGATAAATTGAATAAAACAATATCAAATAAATATCAAGAGTACATTTGAAGTGGAGAAATTACATTCAACCCCAAGAAGAAGAAAATTAGCTACTCATGGTAGCCATGAAAATACAAGAAGAAAAGAAAGATCTTAATCACAACGGCTAGGAGAGCGTTCCCACAAATGAGAGATGGTAGGTGATGGTCCTTTTTGTTACCCTATCCCTCCTTTTATAATGTTCGTCATTTGAGTTGGTTACTTTGAGCCGTTATCTCATGATTTGCGCTCTAATTGCTGCCCTTGAAAATAGTAACAACTTTTAAGTGGATTTTAGCCCAGGCTATCTCCCTCGCTCCAGCGAAAAGTCACTTACGCTCCTTTTTTTTAATTCTGCACCCATTCTCTTTCTTCTTTTAGTTGGAACTAATTTTCCACAAAATCTGTTCTTTGCAACATAAAACTAAAAAAAAATGAAATATCTAACAAACCTCAAATTAAAACCAAATTAGCCAAATAAAATCTCAAACTAAAACAGAATTAAACAAAAATCAATCAAATTTTCCTAAATCTAACCTATAATTAACAGCTATCACTGGTATCTTTAATCCATGTACTTTTTTTATGAATAAATTAAATAATTAATTTTTATGTATTTTTCAATCATATCAATTACAAAATTTACTTATTTTCACTCACTTTTTTTATATTTAAATAACCATGTTTTTCACTTTTTTTTTCTTTTCTTTTCACTTTCATTATTCTTACTATTATATGATTTTGGAATCTAACTATTTTGTGAGAAATTCAAGTATGAATCTTGGAAAACTTATAAATTCATTATTTAAAAATTTTACATTATGTCAGATCTTTTTATATATGAATTGATTCCTAATTAGAAATTCATCAAGTTTATATCTCCCAAGATATCGACCAAAACTTTGAAGATAAAAAAAATAAAAAAAAATATTGTGACCACTTGAAAAATCAAACTTACTTTTCTAACTGAGTTGAGCAAAACACCCTTTTACCCAATTTATATAATTGTATACAAGCACTTAAGGTTATAGATTCCTAATTATGTGTAGAAATATAACCTAACATAAATTATTCGTTTGTTTAGCGTTAAGATTAAAAATAAATAAAGGCTTAATAGGATTGTTTTCCACTAAAAAAAAGTTAATGGTGATCTTATCTAATAAAAAACATAAAAAGGATTGATTATTAGATCTTATATCACTATAACTACTTTATCTGAATTGGAAAAATGTATCCTTGAACCCATGATTTAGAAAATTGTATCTGAAGAATTTCTTCCTGTACTCTTAAAAAAATTAGAAAATATTAGTTTGACACTAATATTATAAATAACTTCTATTTAACACTATTTTTCATTAATAAAATATTATATATAAATAAAATAATAATATATGTTGGTGTCAAATGAGAATGAATAATGGAGAGTGGTGTTAAAATATCACTACTGTAAAAAAATCAACTCATTCCCTTTCATTGGAAATCTCAATCCACATTCCAGATTATCCTTTAATTCCAAATTAAAAAGCAAGTCTGAATTCAACTTCATTTTTGTTTTTGGGCCTTCTTTTTGGGCTGCAGAGTTTTTGGTCAACAGGCTCGTATATCAGTATTTGGCAAAAACTTCTTGCATCCCATCAATTTTGAGCACACAGACGTGAAAATATTAAAATATTTTCTCTATTAGCTTCTGAAAAAAAAAATTCAAAAATTTTTCAATAAATAAATTTACGTTTTGAAAAAAAAAATTTCAAGAATACATTCCGAAACGTTTCTTTTATAAGGTAACTTTTATGTTTCAAAAAATACTTTCCAAAAATAAATTTTGGAAAACATACTTTAAAATATAAAACTTATATTCTGAAAATTATTTTTTGAAATTTATTTTTAGAAAGTATTTTTCAGAATTTATTTTTACTTAAATGGTACTTTTAAATTTTTCTGAAAATTTTGAACTGCAGATTGAAAGTGATGGGTTGCAGAAAGTTTTTGCCTTAGTATTTTAGGCCTTAAACTAGAATCCAGAACAAGGAGTGTTTTGACTTTGGACAAAAATGAATTGAAGATGCTCAAGTAAAATTTTATTCTGTGGCAAAATATTTTATCATTCCATCCAATTCAAAAGTAATGGCCATTTCATTTCTAGAATAAACTATTATACAGATCAGCAACTAACACAAACACCATTTGCAAATGCAACAATGAATAACTCTTTCATTATTCTGACTGATCATCCTTGTACAAGCCCAACCCAACAAGCTGAACAAGAAAATTGACTCTGGGAATAATTGGGGCATTTCATAATACATTAAAATTTGCTATTTACGAATCAAAGACATGGAAAAATAATTGTTAATTAATTTACAGTTATCCGGCAGGAGGAAATGGCAGAGAAAAGAAGAAAAGCTGAACTTGGTCTAAACAAGTGTCCAATCAGTTTCCGGAGAGAGAGTTTGATCGACAGGGTATAGGTTTCCAGGCTTAGGAGGTTTTTTTGAAAATAAAGATGACTTCTTGTTGTCAAAGAAACTTGAGAAAGAATGTCGAACCAGGTTTTTTTCATCGTTTACCTCTTCTTTCCAGACAGAGCCGGTCAATGGTTTATCTTTGCCACCAAATATATGGCTGAGTTGCTTTAACCGGTGCTTTGGTTCACCAGTAGACATCCGGTGCTTTGGTTCACTAGGAGTCATAGTTGATTCTTCCATGAGCTTCGCTATCTTCAGTGCCTCATCTGGATTCAGCATCATTTTCTCCACCATTTCATACATCTATAGAGGGACATAACCATTACTTTTTACTTTCTTGGATTTTTCTTGGATTTAAGGTACTATTAAACAGTTGCCAATGAAAACTATCAAGACCCCACAATCACTATGATCAGTCTACATTCCAAAGTAACTAATTTTTCATCCTCGGGGGCACGGTCCGCGTTAAGTAACACAATGGACCCAAACACTAAAAGAGGCAAATTAGATATTCCCATTAGGTTAAAAGTAATAAAGGGTATAAAGTCTTACAAAATTCTATCACTCCTTAGTTTCCCTTATTTATAGTTAAGGACTCCTTCAGATTGATGGATGGAGCAATATTTGAGTTAACTCCACCGGTTACATTTTGACAATTCTTTTATGGAGTAAATTTTCAGTACTCCTTAATACTTCAGAAAAATTTTCAGTACCACCTACCTACTCTTGCAACTAATTTATAAATTTTCTTTATTTTTATTTTGAAAAATAAAACAGGGAAAAAGTAACCATATGAAGTCAGGTGTACTGGGAGGGAGGAATATACAGGAAGACTACAAAATTTCCCTTTCTTTAAAGGTAAGAATAATAGAGACTTTCAAAGGGATATCAGGAGCTACAATGAAACTTTATAAATTAGTCACTTTAGTGTATGTACCTGAACAAGCTCATCGAGTTTCTCATTGAATCGGTTGCTTTCACAAGCGGTAACTATGTAGTCCTTGCAGTGATTTAATGATTTTGAAATGTCAATGTCACCAGAGAGCATATTTTCAGCAATTGCACATCCTGAACCCAGCTGCAGAGTAAAGACCAGAAATTATTATTTGGAAGGCAAGCCAATGGTGCAATCAGTGATGAATAGTTTACTTTTCCACTACTACACAAGCTGAATTATATAATTTTTCTTTTAATCAATTAGCCGATATATACTACATATTTTTTCCCAAAAAATAAATTACAAACTAAGAAAAATTAAATAATTATTACAAAAAGTGATAATAAAGATAAAAGCAAATGGTTTAATCTTTTCATACACATCAAATGGGACCATCCAAGTCCATAATAAGAAGCAATTCTTTCTTACTTTAATCAGCAACAAGGTTCTTTAAATGTTGGTCCATTTTTTCATCATTTATACATAACAAAAACAACTCACGTGGGATAAAAAGAAGCGAGAGGGAGAGAGAACTAACAACAGAAACAAACAGCTGTTCAAAAAGCTCCGAAGGCGGGATGTCCTCAAATGCATCTAGAATACCCTCCCTACAAATGAATAAAAATGTCATTCAAGCGAGACGGCTTCAAAGGGAAAATCCAAGTTCATAAAAATGGTTTATTTAGACTTACACAGCCAAATCCTCATCATAGAGAGGTGCCTGCTTAACAGCTGGAACTGGTTTAGATGTTTCCCATAATTCACGCCACAAATTACCTACCATCAACATGTAAGGGAGAATTCAGCAAAGTTTCCGTAGAACATACAAAAAGAAATAAAGTGGCCCCAAAAATGTCCATGTTTCTTACTAAATGTGTCATAATGCAACAGCGGTAACGGTCAGGATTCACTTATCTGGACATCTTTTACCCCATATAGATGATATTCAAAATCGGCATTATATATCTTATCAAATACTATAAAGATCGAGATACAAAAACGTGACAATCCATATAAATCTAATGACGGTATAAATAATATACATCGAACAACTTTTTAAAATTATAAAAATGGCACTAACACTAACAGTTTTGAACCTTGTAATCATGATAAGCTATGAAGGCAAAAAGAAGTCCAAGAAGAGAAATTAGTGAACCAAAAAATAAATAAACAGGATTGCATAGCCTTAGAGTACTTGAAGAAGACATGAAGACAAAGAACTACTCTTTCATTTAGATAAGGAGCATTATAGAAGAGTTCAACAGTCGCTTAACCAGATGTCAGTCGTATTCACCAATGCTCAGCAGTATATTGTGATTACATATAACAATGCATATGCTTCACTATAGATCCTTGTGTAAGAGATTATCTTTTTTTTCTTTATAGGATCTTTTGAACCACAAAAATTCCCTCACTAGTCTGTGCTGGAACAATTCTGTTATATAGAGTGTGGATTTTACGCATTCCTTCCACACACCTCAGCAAACTACAACCTCAAAATCCAAGTAAATAAACATAAACGATTGGCATTGAAAATGTACCAAAAGTTTGTCACAACTGGTTATGAGATACAGGGAATCAATTATTTTTGTTTCAAGCCAAAACAGATCCAAATGGCCAGATAACATAGATATTGATCAAAAAAATGAGTTGGATTATCAATGACCATAGGCAAGAGATGTACACCTACCTTCCTTTTTCATACGTAGACTCAGTTGACCTCTGGTAGACATTGACTCGCCACAATAATAAGAGTCTCTATCATTAGGACTTCCCTCACTTTCAGTCCAGTCAGGGGGAGAGTACCATCTCACAAAATCTTCCAAAATGCAACCAGGATTTGCAGCCTAAAACATTATCACAAACAGCACTAACTTAGAACATCATTAAATTAGACGCGTTCCAAAAGAATTAAGAACACCAGTAAGGAAAGTTCTCTTCAAGGGAAAGTCTGACCTTGAAAGCCTGCATGTCAGACAGGAGTTGAGAGCATCCAGCACCAACACTGACCAAACAAGGTAAAGAAACTTATCAAACAATGCCTACCCAGCAGTAACTATAACAAGTCTAGAACCTATTAGATCATAGATGCAGGTATGCAGTTAAATAAAGCTGTCATTTTCATATCAGACACATGAGAGAAAAATACAGTCATCACTATATAGCAAAGATAAATTTAGTGAATATTTTTTGTTGATCAGCTAGTGCATCAGCTCAAAATCAAGAAAGTGGGGCTGGGGAGGAAGACCACAGTAAACATCTGCACCATTAGTGCATGTTTGGAAATTATTCATCCTGGGGAAGTAAAAGCTCTCTTAGAAAGATCACTACAAAAGCAATTATATCTAGATAGTTTACAGACCTTCCTGTCCGTAGCACAAACTCCTCTGTCTCTTTGATCAAATCTTCTGTAAGCAAGGGTCCCTCCTACATGACATTGCCAGAATTATGTATGGCACATCAAATACTGAAGAAAGTTCAAATACGTAACAGTACAGGACAAATAGCTATCAAACCTGGGTGACAGGAGAGAATGCAGGCTCGCCTGTTTCTAGTAACATCAGATCTCCAGATGGGCAGTCAGCCCCAAGCCGAAGAACAAGATCTCCAGTTCTTAACCTTGCATATAATAAAGGGATTGCAGGAATTTTGTCTGCGTATTTTGCTGGTTCTAATGTATTTAAATTGGCTTCCTCCATCATAGAGTTTAGTGATTCTGCGGCAATAATATAGCGCCTTTTCCGAGAAATGCAACAATTAATTACTTGAAATTTTTGATACAAAAGACAAGACTTCAGATCTGGACTGTCATCTTGGGGGACTCCAGGTAAATATTTCTCTTCGGACCAATGTTTTCTCAGCTGCATTAGTAAAAAATTCAATGCACACTCGTTTAGCTTGACATTAAGAAAGAAAATAACTTGTTGACATTACTCTAGCCTACTTCAGTCCAAATTACAAATTCTTGAATGGAAATTTAAGTAGCATTTCTTTCCATTGACAAGTAAACTTCGGTAAATAACATGACGATAATTCATAAGTTTTGAAGGACTCTAAAAGTACCAAATAATAAAGCATGAGTAGTTCACAGCTTTTCTTTCCTTTTCTTTTTTGGTTCTTTTGAATCATTTGCAAAAGAAAAAAAAAAAATGAAGGAAGTAACAGTTGGAAGACGATTCATTAGACCAAACTCCAAAGTCTAAGATAAACAAGGGGAAAAAACCACCCCAAAAGCCAAACAAAGCAAGACATGATCAATACAAAGAAAAAAAACTATTTTTCTCTTCCTCAATGTGGCATCATGTCAGCTCATATTTATTAATAATGGACAAAATCATGTCAAATTGAATAAACATATTATACTGATTAAGAAAGTACAATCATCGACAACATCAACCATCAAACTAACAGTAACTTGAGCAAAAGACAATATCTTACATATTATAGAAACTAGAAAACAATCTAGAGTTTAAATGAAATATAAGCTTCTAGGTTCTCGATAAAAGAAATTACATAATATTAAAGATAGAAATTCTTATTGAGTTAGACTTACTTCAGCAACAACCCTGCACCAAAAAAGAGCCATTTCTTGGAGCGTCTTTAAGTTTCCAATTACTTCAGCTAGCTTAGCAACTAAGCTTTCAGGAGGAGCACCATGAATATCTCTTGGCAAAGATGATATGGAAGTTTCTTCTGGACCAGAGTTGATCTTCCTTCGAAGGAACTTTCCCTCTGCAAGTATCTTGAATGATTACAAAGGATGTGGAAGGTCATCACAGAATAATGCACCCAAAAAATAAAAGTATAAACACATAAAAGGTTCGTTCGTGTAATTATATCTTGACTGAGCAATCTTAATTTCATATACCTGGATCAAACAATGAATTAATAAAATAGAGAGCTTTCTCATCGCTACTGAACTCAGAGGTAAGTTTGCCCTCCTTCTCACGCAATACTAAAGCCTTCATCGAAGATAGAGTTAACCCTGCCCTCTCTCTGGCAGGTGATGAACCTCTTGATGAAGCTGCAAAATCTTTCATTGAGTTTGTTCCCCTTCCAGCCCTAGTCAAAAGGCCCAAAACTTTAAGAGGCTAGTCGAATAGTTATTCATTAAGCTGAAAATTTTTCTGAATAACAAGAACAAGAATATTAATATTTACACCACTCTTGCTTTAGCCATTATGAAGATCATTTTAACAGCTATTACTGTTAGGTTTAAAAAAATGCTTTAAACAACTGAGAGTAAGAAATAGGGCTTTCGCTTTCAGTAGCTTAAAGAATCTAGCCATATTCAAAACAAATAATGTAGCCATAGTCAAAACAAAGAATGTAGCCATATTCAAAACAAAGAATCTTAAAGCAATTATTGAATTGCCAGGAAAAAGGTGAGCATAACTTACTCAAAAGCTATAGCCAACTGCTTCAGGACAGATGATGGTGGGATCGGGTGTTCAGTAGCATCAGTTAAGCCTTCAACGGAGGGAATTGATTCAGAAGCCTAAAGTAATTTTTTCATCACACATCATTAAAAATATGTTCAGTTTACTGGAAAGGGTTATCGAGCAGTTAACCATGAGATTATGAAGCATGCCCTACTAAGTTGTCACAAGTATACCATGCATGCATTGAATATTTTCCTAGCTTATGAGTAAAGACAGTGAATCCGTCGGAAAGACAGTTAAAACCAAAATGTTCATAGTTGACACTTGGCATACATTATCAGATTTTCCTAATATATTGGACAACTGCTTGGAAACTTTAATTGGAAGATAAAATCATCGAATAACCCAGATCTTCTTACCTTGACATCCAGATCATTTTTCAGATTGAGAATGTACGAATTTTTATCATCATAAAATGGAGCGGAGGCCATGTTTATGTCGCTAACTTTATCTGTTACTTCAACTCCTTTTCTCCCTTTTCGAATGTTGTTTATTTTGTCTTGCCAATCCTGCTTTGTTCCTATATGCGGAGGTCTCCACTTTATATGCTTCAGTTCATTGATAAACTACATCATTCAATTACAGAAGTATAAGTTACGCAAGTAATTGCAGTCATCCCGTACATAACACAAGCAAACAAGAGTTGTGCTGATCATCTCTACCCAATGAGATATTTAGAACCATAAGCACCTGTATGGTTTCAGGACAAAAAAGATTCTATCCTTCACAACTAATTACAAAAACATCACTTCATTTTTTTTCTATTTCCTATTTTCAGACATTTATAAAAAAAACTAATTAAAATTAAAATGCTTTCCCACAAGGGAGGACGTATAACTTATTTTCATTAGTTACATAAAGTGTCAAACTTCCACATATGAGTGTAGCTTATTTTTCAGCCAAAAAATAACATAATTCCAACCAACAACTACCTCCAAATAAGCTAATCCAAACAAACACAGATTCTTAATTTTCATTTTCAAACTTTAGCTATAATTAAAATCAACTAAATCTAATTCCATTTCATAATTAAAAAAAAATAACAAATATAGTTCCATTTCATAATTTAAGGGAGAAAAATCCGGCACCCACGGAAGTGAAATAAATCAGTACCACATACATTATCCCGTAAACCCAAATATACAAATTAGATTTAAAAAAAAAAATTAAACTCAAAATCTATGTTTTCAAAACACCAATTACAGACACACAAAAAAAAAAACTCAATCCACGCATTACAGTAAAGGAATGCATCTTCAAACCTTGGACTCGTGCTCGCTCCGAGTAGATTCATCGCCCCGCCGCCTCCCTAACTCGTCGTGAAATTGCTTATCGGAATCTTCACCGATCAAAATACCGCGTCAATGCTAATTCCGCATAATTAAAAGAAAAACAAAACAATCGAAAATTCCAAAACAGAAAAAACAAGAATCGCATTTCAATAACGAAAGAGAAAACAACGGAACACTCGCACTCACCTCGATCGGTTTTGAAGTCCATTAGAACACGCTCCGCTTTGGCTGCAGCGGAATGGAACGCGATGCGCGCCTTGGACACGAAAGAAGTCGCGTGAGGCTCCATTTCCTACGCCAGAGGTGCGCACGTTAAGTCACAGCACAGCACAACACAGTTTTTTTCTTCTCAGCTAGCACAAGAAGAAGCATATATAAACGGTTAAATAGATCGAGAAAGAGAGTGCAATTGCAGAGTGAATTGTGAAAGAAACAGAACAAGTCCAAGTTCAATCCAATGATAAAGATAAAGAAGAAGAAGAAGAAGAGACTAAGTACAAGAATAATAAGAAAGTGGTGGTGATGGTGATGACCAGGTTAATGCTTAAGCTGCTTCAAAACTTTTGATTTTTTTATTCAGGAACATAAAATGTGATCAAAGAGTTTTATTTTAAAATAATAGTATTCTAAACTTTTCTTACAATAATTAACACATTTTTAATAGTATAAATAGTAAAAAAAAATTGACTATTATGTATTATTTATGATGTTAATTGTAGGATATATTATTAATTAATATTAATAAGCATTATTTGAAAATAAATAATATAAAATAATTACGGTAGCAAAAAAAATTATTTCTTTTTAATGTTAAAATTGATAGATAACATGGATATAGTTTTTACTTATGGATCCTGGTTTGGCATACAAAAAGTCAAAGACTTTTACTTGCTTATATAGATATATTGAAAAGCGAAAAACGGATAAAGTAGCGTTTGTTCAGGCCCACAGACAAACAAAGCGTTAAATTGTAAATGATACATACGTTGGAGCAAAAGTATATTATAGAATTTTTTCAATAAAATAATCTGGGTCTATTGTGTTTTTTTAATATTTATTTTAAAATGTATATAACAATTTCTATATAATTGTTACTTAAAAATAATAAAATATGTTTCACCACAATATAATAAAAAAATTATATTTATTTTAATGTTTTGTCTAAAATAACTTCTAAATGCAAGATAATTTTCCTATTGTCAATTTTTTTCTATTTTTCTCCCATAAAAGTTCTTATATTGAAATTTATTTAAATGAATATTTTCTAATTTAAACATACAATATTTTTTATCTTATAAACATTTTTTTTCATTTATGAAAAAAATTACTCAATCTTATTGTTACTGGTTTAGCATAGATTAATTGGCATATCATCCATCATAATCTTTTTCCAATATTGTAAACAAATTGACTAAACTTATGAGAGAATTAGATGTTTATAATATGTGTCCCGTTTGTGTCCAAAACAAAAGAAAAAAAAAAGTGAAAGGTATTATTTTTCTTTCTATTTGCTACTTGGTAGCTATAAATTATGTTGATTAAGATGGTGATTAGTAAAATGATAAAATTTTGTGTAACTTGTTAACATCTTGTTCAGTGACATTTAAATAACTTAGAATATGTTGAGAAGAAACTGTATTAGCCTATGGACACAGAGCCTTTAACTATTGGAATAATTCAATGACTTTGTCTTGATTGATCATTATTTTAATTTTAATGCATTATTATCAATATAAAAGTTATTATTATCAATGTTATTCTTGTTGTTTATAATATAGTGACCATAGAGTATGTACCATAAATTTACATATTTTAATATTTTAAAAATAATAGAATGTATAAAACTAAATGTTAAATTACGAATAAATAGTGATTTATAATATTTATTTTAAAAATCATTTGAAAAGTAATTTGTGGTTTATTAAAAATATTCTAAACCTTTTTTATACAGACAATAATATATTGACTAAACTTTACTGTTTAATAATTATATATACATATATATATATATATATTATTTATTCGTTAAATATTATTTTATATTGTGTATTAAAATAAAACCGTACACCGTTAATTAGGATGTCAAAAATTAAATATTTAGTTTTACAAAATTTAGTATTTGGTACCACTTATTCTTATATCACATTATTATATTATTTAATAGAATTAACTTATTTACAGTAAGAAATATAAATTATCAAAAAAGACAATTAGAATAATTTTTGTGGTCCTTAATTTGGTGAATCACTAACTTATCCTTTTCTTATTTCCAAATGAATAGATAATTTTCTCCAAAGGGATTTTGCTAATTGAAGCCTTCAATTATGGAGTTAATAAATGATTAAGTACAATAACCCTTACCCAATCAAATTACAGGCCAAGTCAAATTTATTGTGAGCATGTGCCCAGGAATGGGTCAAAAGAAGATCATAAATTATTTTTTTATCCATAAATATTATAAATTAAAAGATTTACAGTAATTAACACCACTTGCTTAATCAACTTATTCCATCAGATAGTCGAAGTAATTTTTTTTTAAATGTATATATATATATATATATATATATATATATATATATATTTATCATATAT
>Ga0209489_101257_pt1 | contig 51895 bp, 22 predicted proteins | sample SiratrowhiteBW_FD_187527 | JGI IMG/M metagenome (GOLD analysis project Ga0209489, IMG submission 187527) | Root nodule microbial communities of legume samples collected from California, USA - Siratro white BW (SPAdes) (version 2) | ecosystem: Host-associated > Plants > Roots > Nodule | place...
TAAACAAAGATAAATTGAATAAAACAATATCAAATAAATATCAAGAGTACATTTGAAGTGGAGAAATTACATTCAACCCCAAGAAGAAGAAAATTAGCTACTCATGGTAGCCATGAAAATACAAGAGGAAAAGAAAGATCTTGATCACAACGGCTAGGAGAGCGTTCCCGCAAATGAGAGATGGTAGGTGATGGATCGATCCCCTTCCTTAGCCTGGTGGTCCTTTTAATAACATTTGCCCTAGCAATCAGTTACTTTGGGCTGTTATTTTGTGATTCGCTCCCCAACAGTTACGCTCAACATTAGGGCTTCCTTGTAACAGAATTTAAGTGGATTTTAGCCCAAGCTATCTTCTTAGCTCAAGCTAAAAGTCACTTAACCTCTTTTCCTTCCATTCTGCGTCATTCTCTTTCTTCAGTCAATTTTGAACTACTTCTCCACAAAATCCGCTCTTTGCAAAACAAAACTAATCAAATGCGAAATAATTGAAAAAATCTTAAATTAAAACAAATTATGTTAAATAAAATATTAAATTAAAACAGAATCATTAACAAAATCCTAAAAATATTCCTTATAACTAACTACTATCAGTACATCGTCTTGAATTCCATCTTTCACGAATGGACCAAACACATTGAACTTGATTGTCATGTTATACGAGATAAGCTTCAGACGAATCTCTTTTATCTTTTCCCTATCTGTTCTCGTCAATAACTACCAGATGTATTTACTAAAACCTCTTAAGCCAAAATCATTTACTGGCTTGGCATTATGAATATTCATGATCCAGGTTAAGGGTTGTAATATTTTATTTTTCAGATACTGTTGTTTTAACAACTTTTTCACCTTATCCTCTTTACACATTATCCTATTTAAATAGAATAGCTCACCATTTATAAATTGGCTTTTATGTATAACTCATTCAACGCAAATTGCTTTTTGTAATTGCAATTTACATTAAAGTAATAATAGGTTACATGACTCTTAAACATGAGCAAACACAGTTTTAGTTTAAAGGTTTCATATGTTGCACATATGGCCAATAAAGTTGTGTTACTTGAAGAACCCAGCATAAAGCATGCCTTCTGAATAATATCCACCAAACACAACCCACTATGCAAAGCAATATGTTAAGGCCTTCCTCCAAAAGCTAATAATTTGTTAGCATGTATACACAATCAAGTAGAGAAAGTTAAGCTAAATGTACAACACAAAGCTTTTGAAAGATAGGACAGTCATACAATGGACAACTTTAGGAAAACCAATAACAGAGGTTGTTAATAATAGGAGGCGAAGAAGGTTACATGAATTTATGAAGAAGGTTACATGAATTTATAACGACAGTATAAGGTTGCAAGTTTTTATTTGAAATAATTTTAGTTTAATAAATACATGGCATTGGAAGACATTTAACCAAGTACGCATCCATAAAGCACTATGTAACATGATTCTGGATAATTGCGTACACATTAATCTCAAGGAGCCAATGTTTAATTGCCCTAAACTAAACACTTTCCTTTCTTTTTCTTTCCTGACATTGGGGGACCTCTCCCCCTCATCCCCTTTCCCTTTCTTTATCCCTTTCCACTTATATCAAATAAATGTAAATAGTACTTCACTTTTTTTGCTTTCTTTTCCATGATTACAGTAAATGACTAGATCCAAACACAACATAAGAGTACAGTGGTTAATTAGATGGTTGCTCGTTATTGGCTTCGTTTAGTTAGCAATGTTTTATACAAAATCATTTCTTTATAAGGTGGGATCTCTTGCAAGATAAATGAAAGAATGATTCCCATTTAATATTCCATTCTGGATGGTGAAAGAAAAAGCATTGCCAATAGAAATAACTCCTATAATATATTAATAGTTTTATATGCATTATGATGACTCATCTTGGACACTTTACACCTGTTGTAGAAAAGAAATATATGCAAATCATCCTTCACTCTAAGATAGAAATCAACACCGCATATTATAATTGTTGTAGAAACTAAAAGTTTTTATGATTTATACTTTCAACACACGATCTTACGAAATGCAGAATCAATATCATAATCCTCCCCTAGACTATCGAGATAGATCTCACGTAAACATGCTAGTAAGTGAAAAGAAAAATCTGTGTGTGGGGGCTTTTTGAATCGATAAATTGGTATAAAATACATTATTTTAAAAATAAAAAAGTGTCCTCGTACATGCATACAACACCTCATTATCTCAAATTCACAATTATAAACAGTGTTTTGTCTTCTTTCAGTTATTTGGTTCGAAAAGAAAATCAGTTGAGTACACGAGTCCCGTTAAAGTTACATCTCAAGCATTTCATACGAATTGGTGTTCGATGAATGGACAACTCCACGCAAAATAATTGGTGTGCGTTGCTACCGATGAATCGTAATTTGAACTTCAGAAAAATGAAATCCACGCCACACACTCATTTGCAGCCTGATTGCTTTAGTGTGGAACACGACATTACTTGCTCATAAGAATTTTTTTCCGAGAATATTTGTTTTTACAAGTTTTCCACAAAATTGGTTTAACTTTCACTATAAATTTTTCTAAGTTAAAAAACAATTCTTGCCTTGTAAAATTATCCTCGGCTGAAGTTTATGGAAACATTTTGTTAAAATTAGAGGTGGAAAGCTTTTACTCACAAAAATATACTTCTAAACTCACCACTCAAATTTGCTTTAACCATTTTGAAAAATCATTATTCTCTGACATGAAAGAAAAATAAATCATTAATGTTCATGTACAGAGTTAAATAGAATTTAACTCTAAAAAATAGTATTGTTTTCAAGCTTTATTTCTTCTTGCACGGTGGTTTAGTGTACTTAATATTTTAAAAATGTTATAAATATTTAAGTTTTTATTCATTTAAGAAGGAAAATAAACATTGAAATAGAATTTAACTGAAATTACTGTGTCTATGCAAGCTTTATTATTTTATAAATGCTGCTCCTCTAGTGTATTTAGTATCTTGCAAGTGTTAGAAATATTTATTAATTTTTCATTTAAGAAAAAATAAATTAAAATAGAATTTAATTATTGAAATGTTACCAATGTTTAGAGGATTACTGCAAACATACTCCAATCTCAATTATAAACAACAAACAAGTTGATGCATGCTAATAGATAAAATTTTAACCACGTTTACATTATTAAAAAATATTTTATATTTCAATATGTTACATCGTCTTACATAATTTAGAAATCAAAATTAATTATAATTTAAATATATTTTCTCTTTTATTTTTATTTCTTTTGAGAACAAAAATATGAGATAGCTCTTGATGTCAAAATATTTCAATTAAATGAAACTTTAATTTTAATTATTGTTTGAAGTTCCTGATATAAAATTTCAATAAATAACTTTGGAGATAAAATACTTTATAAATGCAGGGCCACTGTATATAAAATTTAAAAAAAAAAAACCTTTTTTATGTGTTTTTACTCTTGATAATTTTTTATTTATTCCTTAACAAGTGACCGCATAATAGACCTAAATATTTCCATTAATGCAATCATTAGTTAATTCTTTTTGCATTTATTTTTTTTGTTTGCTTTTCATATTTTATTTGTTAAAGTAATTAAAAGTCATAAAATCAGAATAAATTCATTAAATGCAAAGTGGATTATGTTAGGAAAATGTCTTGTTACTCCACGGAACATACAGAGGGGTGCCAAATACGTGAGGTGTATTTGAGATTTGTCCTCCACTGCTTTCATTTTGCTATTGCCAACCCGTAAAATCCAAAATCAAATCCTCACTAAGCTTCACATATAAATTACAAACATTAGCCATAACAGAAAACGGTTACCGAGACACCGTTTTTATTATTTTCGCCGCCTCATTTTTCTTCCTCCGCCGCAGATGATCACCGCCAAAGCACCGCCACCGCCGAGTAGCTCCGGATTCTTCCGCAAAATCGGAAGCAGGCCGTCGCCGGCGGCGGAGACGCTAGGGTTTGCCAAGCTACGAGGAATCAATGCCAGCGGATTGTACCGAAGTCGCAGAAGCTTCGTCCTCCACGCGAGATCGAAGCGGATTAAGGCGAAGGAGAACGCAGGCGCTTCTTTGATCGATGACTGGTTCAAGCCAATTAAGGGGAAGGAGGATTCGGACACAGAGGATCGTGCTACTGCATTTCCTGGTACTGCGATTTTCGTTTTCGGTTCACTATCAAGATCTGGAATCTGGAATTAATGTCTTTTTCTGAATGCAAATTATAATGGTCGTTGTTGTAGATAAATTTCAACGAACTTCTTTATACCGTGCGGAGAGGAATTTAGACACATTCGGAATCTTAATTTTTTTTTATTTTAAAAAGTTAAAAATAAAAATGCGTCTGTTTCAATTGGTCACGCGCATTCTAATTCAACCATATAATTATTAGAAAAGACGGCGAGGTAAGAAATTCGTGTTGAACCATTTAAAAATTGTACAGCTCAGCTACGTGGGTCATAATCATAATTCAGTGGCGTGTAGCAGAGCAAGCAACTTTTTTCATCTATACTGTGCCGTACGTTCAATTTAAATCGATGCATCTGTTTCTCCCGGAAATAAAAAACGAACAGATTCTTGTTGAGTGGCTCTTGAAAGCTGATAAAGCCTACTAAGGTTACTTTTCTGGTAAGCATCTTCATCGTGCTCATAAATAATAGAAAAAAAGGTAATTTATACTTTTTTGCTCTTATTCGTGTTCATTTTTTGATGCATGAAATGTTCTTTTTAAGTCTTCTAGAGGTTAAGTGAAACAGACGATTTCTTTGTTGAATTTTGGTTGAGTGGAACTGGAAGTCTCGTTGACTTTGTTGAATATTGTGAGGATTGAATATTGATGCAAACGCATGGGTAGTTGACTTTTCCCCCTTCATCTATTGTCTCCCTTTGAAGCGAATGAATATATGATTCTTCAGGGAACTAGGGCTCAAATTGTTTCCGAGTTAACCAATCTATTATCTAACTAGGTAAAAATCTCCCCCAGATGTCAAATGTTGGTAACTCAACAAACATTATGTGGCATGACTGTCCAATTCAGAAACAAGATAGACAGCAGCTGCTTCAGCAAAAAGGCTGCGTTATATGGCTAACTGGCCTCAGTGGATCAGGTTTGTGGCATTTTAGATAGTTCTTGTATCTGAAAGTCTGATTAGTTCATTTAATCTAGTAAAGAGCATGGTTTTGTGCACTGAGCAACAATAGTCCACACTTCTTTTCCGCCTATATCTTAAATGCCTCTTGGATTCCCATTCTGTTGGTGATTTGGTTTGTAGCTCTGGCTGTGCTTCATTTGATTTTGTTAAATGTTGTCTGATACATTCGATAGTTGTAGAAACAGTGGGCATTCGTGTTGGTATGTGCTCCATTTTTTGTTACTGTTAATGTTCTTATATACGTGACCCTTCAAATGTTGCAGTTTCATAATCTATTTGTAACTACTATTGATAATTTTTCACCTGACATTTGGCATCACAGATGTCAAGAAAGGAACAGATTAATTACTCTTCAATTTTACTAAATATAAGAATTTAGAATTGTAGACACAGTGCTTAACTGATCTTGCCATGGGCTAATATATAAGAGACGCTTACAATCCCAACACATAGTTCAACTATTTTTTCTTTCCGACAAATGAATTAACTTTTTGGCACTGAAAAATTGCCTTGGCAAGTTACGGTGTTGAAATCTTCATAGTGCAAATTACTGATTTTTACTTTATCTTACAACCAAGGTCTACTAATTTTGTCCTTCAATCAAGCTCAGCTTTAGTTCAACACTTGTTCCTGTGAAATAAAAGTTGAAATTGTTAGCCCGAGATCAGTTACCCAGTCAGTGAGTATTATTTGCCCATCTCTGCAGTAAATAATGTAGGTATAATGTAATACACGATTATGCTTACTGTGATTTTCCCTGATTTGTTAACATAATGTATGAGTATACCCAGTAAGATTGTCTGTGAGCATTTGTTTTTATTTTTTAATTTATTCCCTTGGTGATCTTATAAACATATACATAAATACATACATACATATACATATATACATATACATATATACATATACATACATATATATATATATATATATATATGTATATATATATATATATATATATATATATATATATATATATGTATACATATATTAAAATGCATGCAAGTTAAAACTCTTAAAATAATTCTGCAGATGGCATTGGCTGAAATAATTCATGTCCGTTTTCAAATATAATTCTGCAGATGAATGAGATGAAAGCTTTTGTATTGAGTTTCTACATATATTAGGATATACCATCATTTTCATTATTCTGGAATCTAGATTCCTTTTCTCGCTCGCACTCTGTTCCAGTCTTCCAGACTCCTTAATCATTATTAATTGCAGGAAAAAGCACTATTGCGTGTGCTTTGAGTCGAAGCTTGCACTCCAGAGGGAAACTGTCATACATCCTTGATGGTGACAATATTCGGCACGGTCTAAACCATGATCTTAGTTTTAGAGCAGAAGATAGGTCAGAAAACATTCGAAGGATTGGTGAGTTTTTCTAGATTCCCCTATATCTTCTAGTAAGATTGTCTATTTCATTAATAATCAGACATCACGATTTAAAATTTTGCAGGTGAGGTGGCAAAACTCTTTGCAGATGCTGGTGTTATTTGCATCACTAGTTTAATATCACCATACCAAAAGGATAGAGATGCATGTAGAGCACTACTTCCAAAAGGAGATTTTATTGAGGTAAGATTAATATTCTCATTAGTCATCCAAATAATCTGCGTAGTTTGGCCTATGCTATGTTGTACAACTATAGAACAAGAAAAGGTTCTTCTGGAATCATCGCTAACGCAAAGCTTACACTGTGCAGGTTTTCATAGACGTTCCACTACAGGTGTGTGAAGCTAGGGACCCAAAGGGACTCTACAAGCTTGCTCGAGCTGGAAAGATCAAAGGTTATCTTGATATAAATTTTCATTGTAATGTTGGATCCGTTATCCAACTACATTGACATCATCAGCTCGGTTACATATATCATGTTTACTTGTCTTTTTTCTAATCAATATTGAGGGGAATCACTTCTCCTGACTGGACTGAATTTTTTTATTTGGTATGGTGCAGGTTTCACTGGTATAGATGATCCATATGAACCACCGTGTAATTGTGAGGTGTGTATTTGTCGCTATTTTTGCGTTGGCATTTTTAGACGTGCTTTTAGAACAACATTATCTGTTACTGATTACTTAGTAAAACCCTATGTTAATCAATGATTGAGTCACCATCGGCATCAACCATACACATTGTTAACGAATAATAGTGTCGCCATTAACTGGAAGAAAACAGTGTAAAAACTTCAACATTCAATTAACTACCAAATAGCAAATACTGTTCCTATTATAATTGAAAATTTTAGTTCTGTTTGTTGGGGATCTAACTTGGAAGGGAAAAATTGTTGTCTTCTGCACAGGGTTGTTTATTCTTTTTTCATTTTTTTTTAATATCTTTTCTCTGCTTTCTCGAACTTAGATTGGATTGATAGGTCATAAGCTTTACTAATTTACTATATGAGCCAGATTTAGCCTCACGTTTTCCCTTTTAAACTTTTCTCCTGATTTCATTTCTGGGATTCTCAATCTTTATTTTCCATTTTATTAGTTCGAGTTTTCATATTCATTTCAAAAGACTGGGCCTTCTTCATCTTGCAGATAGTATTACAACAGAAAGGAAGTAGCTGTAAGTCTCCCGGTGATATGGCTGAAATTGTGATATCCTACTTGGAGGAGAATGGGTACCTGCGGGCATGACTTCATTTTAAAGCCTTTCTTTGTTGATTGCTTAAAAGGGGCCTTTCTTGTAACCTATAGTTATATTGTGTGTAATATAATTTTTGGCGCAAAAAAACTTGTTCCTCCCTTGGTCCTAGCCAATCCCTACATGGCAGTTTTAAATTAAAATGATGTCATGTGGAAATTAGTTGGGACAATGGTGTTCCCAATAAGTTCTCCTTTCCAGCAGTAAGGAAATCATCGTTTCCTGCAAATCTGCTTCAGGACAAAATAAGAAAAGGTAGAGAACCATGGGGAAGGACTAAGGAGTTACCGCCGATTGGTACATCACCTAGGAACAAAGTATTTATTGTATTTGTTTTGCATCTTTCATCCAATAATTGGTTGTTGTGGAATGTATAGCTAGCGTGAAAATCTGTGTCATCCCAAGAAATGGTAACTGGTAACACTGGGAGTGCTTGTTGTCGACATTTCTGTATCGGGCACAGCACGGGATATACATTTTTAGATATCATGAAGTGACCCAGTAAATATAATTCTTCAATTTCAACGAACGTTAGCAGATTTTATCAATTTAGGAATTGTCTGTATAGAAAGACGTGTCTTTTAACTTACAAGTAAAGAGTTATACTTGGAAAAGTTGAAAACTATCAATTCAAGATACATGTAGTGTACGGACAGCTTACTTTTAGAAAACGTAAATTATTAAGAATCCCAGGCTTAGTGTACATATGAATTGGTGAAGAGGGGTAGTAATGGTTTGGTGAACCTTATTGCGGTTTTGGTAATGAAGTTTGAACAAGCAGGAAGTAACCTGGCCAGAAAATGCAAAATCAGTGTTCAGAGGGAAGATAGGCTTGGACCAAAAAAATCGAAGCGGGGTTTACGGGTAATGGTTGTTTCGCCGAGTGTAATCTGTTCAAAAGTATTGCACGATCTGATTAGGAGAACTCCACATTAATGCAAAGAATGTGAGCTTTACCACCGGACCTTATTCCACTACAGTTACTAAAATAGAAGTGATTTACTTACGATTTGGGAAGGCAATAAGCCAGACTAATATAGTGATGGGTATCAGGGGCACCCATGTATGAGATTTCAGAATTTGACAAAAAATGGGGAATGATAACAAGAGAAACATACATTTATTGGTTACTAGAGAATGGTTACATCAGAAAGAGGCAAAGGCAAATTACCATATCACCTCGTCTATATCTATGACTATTGCGGATAGACAAGAAGCAGAAGACCATTGTCATGGTTACGGACACCACAGCAGAGGCCACAGCATCAAAAGTGTAGGACCATCGGCGTTCTTGCAGTGCCCACAGCGTTTTGACGAAGCCTCCAACACCGTCTACCAGCATTGCTAGCAAATGTGGCATCTTTGAAGAAGGATATTGCAATGGTGAGGAGAGTAGGGAAATTGTGGGTTGTTGGTTTGGGAAGCTGGAAGCAGCAGATAAAGAGACGACGGTTGCTTCCGCGATGTTTCCTAAGTTTTATCTTATTCAACCAAATTTTCTATTTGCAAAGCAGTGACAGGGCAAAGTGGGACAGGAGGAGAGCAACCCGCATCGCGTAAGTGAAACATGCAAACTGGAATTAACAAAGTAAAGCAGAAGAGTAAAGTTTAATCCTTGCGTCTGCTTAAACTACAAAGGATTTCTACCCACTTATTTAATCATTAATCACTCATTTATATAAATATGTTTGCAGTCATGTTAACAATGAAGCAAATTGGCATGTACTACCTTTGTCTGACTTTAGGTAAAAAAATAAAAGGCTACTGTGACATTTTCTTCTGTACTCAAATAAATGTCTTAGTACTTTTTTCTCTCTCTCCATAATAGATCAAATAAATTAATTAATCAGATATAGAAAATGATAGCCACAATTTAATAATTAAATTAGTTTAGACCTAAATAGTAGAAAAATAAATTGAAACTCGTAATTATTAAACTATAGGTTCTAGAATATCTTCTTGAAGATAACATTAACTGTGATTTTTAAAATTCTTCCTTTTTATCTTAGTATATCTTTATAGCGGATATGAAAGAAAAAAAAAAGTAAGTTTATATATAATTATTAATGCTTCATGATATATGATTCATTTAATTTTACTTTCTGCCTCAATCTCTTTATTTGAGGTTATTTTGATTAATTGTTTTTCTTGATAATCATTTAAATTTATTGTTGCACATTTATAATAATAATAATAAAACATATTTATTGTTTACTTAAATAGGGCATGACAACTCATTGCTAGAGGTTTTATGGCTTCAATATACTACTAATATCAGGTTGGATGAGATGGAAACAATTGAAAATTTACATTTACTATATTTGTCTTTTGCATACTAACAAATTAGATCTAGATTATTACGAAAGGTTTGATAATATATGTACATATCTTGAAGGTTTATCTTTTTTTGAATCATGAGTGTCTATAAAACATATTTATATAGTATTATGATTAGATAATCTTCTCACATATGTATTATAAAAAGTGGTTAAATATTGTTCTAAATAAGTGTTATATTTGCCTAAAGTGTCTAATCCTTTTTAACTTAAAGAGGCTAATCTTTTTTATTATAAATGGTTAAAAAAACAACTTCTTGTATAGCTCTTGTTCATTTGAACTAAATATATATGAAGTCTATAATCCCTAAATATATTTGACGGTAATAAAGGGAATTGAAATTTAGGAATAACTAATTAATTTTATTTGTGTAAATCTTGAAAGTTTATGTAAGCTTAAGTTCCTTTGATGCTTAATATGACCTTAGATAAAAGACTCTACAACACAATTAAAAGTAATAATAAACAAATATAAATGTAAAATTATTATTATTATATATCTTTTTCTTTGATTTATTTTTTCTTTAATTTACTAGAAAAATACATGGGCAAGAGTCCAAATATTTATTCATTGAAATGCCTATATACTTAAATTAAATTATTTAAAGATTATTTTCTATCATATAGACTTATATCAAATAAATATGTAAATATAAAAATCACATTTAAGAGGGTTTAGGGTTTTTATATATATATATATAAATGTAATTGCGTGAAAGTGAGAAAGTTAAAAATTATATTAAAACTTTACCTATAAAGATGTGACTACACTTATATAGGTATGATAGATATGCTATGAAATATTTCTTTAGTTTTAATCTACAACAATTTTACAAATATATAAATAAGAGTATTATAAGTATAAATAAAAAGTATTGTAAATTGTTGTATTCACATATACATGTAAAGTAATAATAAAAACATCAAGTTTACAATGTTAAAATCTTTTTTTAAAACAAAACCTCAATAAATAAGATTATGTTATGTTTAATACAATAGTGCATTTTATCATGAGAGAAAGAAATAAAATAATTTATTGAATTAAGATATATCATTTCTAGAAAAGTAATAGTTATATATAATAGTAAAACATATTATCAAGTTAACAAAAAGCAAAAAAGTAAAAAAAGCATAATAACTTATTATAATATATATATATATAATTATATTTTACTTCAATCACTACAAGAAAAATCATAATTACTTATAGAAAATTACCAATGTAATTGTATCTATTGATAAAATGTTATTATCGACGAATTTTAATAATAAATAAATTGACAATTAATTTACTGATGAATTTAATTTATCGATAATTATCGATGAATTTTTACTGACAGATTATTTAGCGGTCAATTTACTTATGAATAAATTAACCGTCAAATTATTCATCATTAATTACCAACAAATCAAATTAGTAAATAAAATTTGTCAATAATTAAAATAATAATTATTATTATTATAATAACAATAATAAAAATAATAAATCCTTGTATAACAGATAAATCTTAATAAAGAAAACAACAAAGATAAAATAATAAAAAAGAACTGGAAAATGTAACAAACTAAAAGTGGAAATAAAAGTGAGAACAATAAATACATAAAAATGTTACAAATAATTTTAATTTTCTCCAATTTTATTTTCTTTGTTTGTGTTTGTTCATTCAACAATTAACAAAAAAAAAATAGAAGAACAAGAATAAAAAAATTATTATATTATAACATAAAGTTCTACACATAAAAAATACATTTTTAATCTATATCACACGCAAATAGAGTTTTATATGTTCTCTATATATAAAACTAAGAAAATGTTGTTTCCTAATAATTATTTATAACAACAAATATTTTTATCTTGTGAAACATTTATATTTGCCTTTATATAATTCTACTTTTTAAGTTAAACCGTCCAATCTTTTTCTTTATGAATCCTTTCACACACAAAAAAAAAAAAAAAATATTATGTATGCTTTCTCTTTTCTAGGATCTAAGTTCTTTAACATGTTTCTCTTTGAAATAAACTTGGCTATTCAAATAATCATTTCATCATGTCTTTTCGAAATTTGTTTTGCATTTATCGTAAACAAAAAAAAAAAAAAAAAAAAAAAAAAAAAACTCTAATAATAGTTCTAATATTGATATAAGCCAAAAAAAAAAAAGTCAAATCCACTCATGTTTGGAAATTCAGATAATGTGCCATATGCATGTTATAAAGACATAAAGTCTTTTTAATATAAAACTTTAATTGCTAACAACACTAGTCTTTCTATGATTTCATATTCCATGCATTATATGCATGTTAGAATAGAAATAAGTCTTTTAATTAAAAAAAAATATTTTCTCAAGCTTATTTGAGAAAACTCGAGGAAGTTGCTTTCGATGATCACTTACAAGCTGCTCAGAGAGTTTTATAATCTTTGTAAACAATGCATGTGCTTAACTTGTAATAAGAGCTTACTCAGGGTTATATCTTTCGATGCTTATATCTTCTGGAAAAGAAAATTTTGGGATCAAGTTAATGTTTGAATAAGATAATATAATTGTGAAGCGTGAAGAGATTTAGAGAACATGTGGTATTATAAGTAAAAGGGATCAAATAAGTTTGGTTAGATAGATTGACGCAAATAATCCAGAAAACCAGTTAGGTCCGGTTGAAAAACAATAGTCTATATCTAATATGAACTAATATGAACTTAGACATATCCACTTGTCTTTAAATATAATAGTCATAATTATAAAAATATTGAAAGTAATATTACTTTATTAAAATATACGAATTGAAACTTATATATCAAATCACTGTCTCAAAATAAAAAACAATTTTATTCATATAATTCAAATTAAAAAAATATACATTTTTTTAAATTGTAATAAAATTGAAATGGTTCAATATAAGATTAGACTAAACATGTATAAATTGTAATTTGTTTGAATTTGAGTCGGCATAGCTTGTTACGAAACTCAACTGTTTAATTCTAGAAAACTCAATTGTTTCTTTTTTTCTTTTATGTATATTAGTTGCTACACGCAACCCATAAATAAGGAGAGCGGCTATATACATACTACTCTTAGACATAATAAAGTTTTTCTTTTTTATAAATTAAAGTTTCTCTCTCATGCGGAAAAAGTTTGTAAGTCCTCCTGCATTGTTTTAGCTTCTTTTCAATTTGTTTTTCTCTCTCCAACTATTAGCCTTCATGAGTTTGATTAATCACGCAAGTCATATGCGATCTAAGATGGTATCAGAGCGAGCATGTCCCGCTCCACTTCTACTATGTTAAATTTCTGTATCAATAAGTTTTTTTTTTCATTTCTTCCATTTTGTTCATGTTCGTAAAAATAAAAAGGCAAACCTTCTTGATCTTCTTTCATACTTCTTCTTTCAACATGAGTTCTTCAAGAATTGAAATGCAACAAACTGCGAAATCACAAAATCTATCAAGCCCATACTACCTCCACCTAGGAGAGAACTCTGGCATGGTCCTCGTCAGCCCACAACTCAACGAAAACAATTTTCATTCATGGCAAAGAGCTATGAAGCGTGCGCTTCTATCAAAGAACAAGTTGAAATTTGTGGATGGAAGCATTGAAGCACCATCAAAGACCGATGCACTTTACGAGGCTTGGGAAAGGTGCAACGTCATGGTTATTGCATGGATCACACGTTCGATGTCAAACCAGATCGCGCAGAGTGTCATCTACATTGATGATGCGAAGGAACTATGGAAAGATTACAAGAAAGGTACTCCAAAAGAGGTCACTTCAAGAAATACATTCCATTAGGCAAGGGGAACGAAGTATCTCGGAGTTTTTTACTGACCTAAAAGTTCTTTGGGAGGAACTGGAATCACTCATACCAACACCAAACTACACATGTGAAAGGCCATGCACATGTGATCTCACGAAAAACGTCATAAAACACAGGGAATCAGAATACGTTATATACTTCTTGAAGGGGTTAAATGATACTTACAACACTATAAAAACAAGGGTGCTCATTATGGAACCACTGCCAAATGTTAATCGCGTTTTCTCAGTTTTATTGAAAGAAAGACAGATTACAAGAGGAACTATCTTTGATGGTAACGTTGTCAATACCACCAATGCTCAAGGACATTTTGTGATCGAATTTGTGACCGATTTCTGTAACCGATTTTGTGATCGAATCTGTGACTAATTCTGTGATCGATTTTATGATCGATTCTGTGACCGAATCTATGATCGAATCTGTGACCGAATCAGTGACCGAATTTGTAATCGATTTTTTTTGTCACTGATTCGGTCATCGATAGTGACCGATTTTTTCGGTCATCGATAGTGACCGATTTTTTCGGTCACTAATTTCAATCACTATTTAGCAATTTTCTAATAGTACACTCAACAGCAATTAACAGAGAGCCAAAAAGTCATGCAGTTCATACAAAAGCAAATGGAACAAATACGAAAGATTATTCAAGATTCAAGGGATGATTCCATGCATAGAGCGAACAACATTGTTGGTGAGTCTACAATGTAAATTATAGAAAGAGGTAAATATGCACAAAACTTATGGATACTTTGACACTGGTGCAACATATCACGTCACTTGTACTACCCAACATTTTTCTAGCTTTCATAAGATAAAACCCATAACTCCCAAATGGGTCATACGTTACTACGAGCTATTCTGGCACAGTTTCCTTTTTGAAATTTTTTTCCTAACAAACGTTCTTTACATTCTGAAATTTAGCTTCTAACCTTATTTCTGTACAACGCATCAAATCATCGTTAAACTATATTCTAACTTTTTTTCATGACTGTTGTTAGATATAAGATATCAAGTCTCGGAGGATGATTTGAAAAGCTGACTTATAGAACAATCTCTATGTATTGCGATCTAGCTACAACAGACCCATTGTTAGTGCTATTGATTCTGGACATATTAATAATCACAACATTGATGTGTGGCATAATAGACTCGGGCATCCATATGATGTTGTTTTATAGTACATATGTAGTAGGTTCCCTTATATTCATTTTAATAAAAATAACATTTGTGAATCATGTCATCTGGCTAAACAACGGAGACTTCCCTTCACCCAAAGTGACCATATATCTGAACATATTTTTGAGCTTATGCATATAGATATATGGGGACCCATTAATATCCCCTCCATTCATGGTCATAAGTTCTTCCTCACTATCGTAGATGATCATAATAGGTATACATGGGTACACTTGATGCAGAATAAATCTTAGGCTAGAATTGCTCTGCAAAAATTTATTATTTTGGTGCAAAACCAATTTAACACAAGAATAAAAGCAATAAGATCATATAATGAACAGGAATTTATGTGAAACGATTTGTATGAGAAAAAGGGAATAATGCACCAAACTAATTGTATAGAGACTCCCCAACAAAATGCTATTGTTGAGAGAAAACATCAACATATCTTTAACGTTGTTAGAAGCTTATTATTAAATTATGATGTCCCTATAATTTTTTGGTCTTATGCAATCATACATGCGGTCTATATCATAAATAGAATCCCCTCTACTGTCATAAAAGGAAATACCCCTTACGAGCTCCTTCACAAGGAAACACTTGATTTAACTAACCTCAAAACTTTTGGAAGTTTATGTTTTATATCCACTCTTGAAAGAAACAGGTCTAAGTTGGACCCTAGAGCCAAAAAATACGTTTTCCTAGGCTACAGAGAAGGTACGAAAGGTTATGTTACCCTTGATATTAAAACCCGTGAAACTGCTATATCTATAAATATTATATTTTATGAAAACATATTCCCTTACAAAGAAAAGCAAAGCACTGATATAAACAACCAAGAGCAGAACAACTTTAACACTTTATTTGAAGAACCTATCAAACAAGACATTATTGATAATGACATACATAATCAACAAATTGGGAACATAAAGTTAACCCGAGACAGAAAAACACCTGCCTTCCTTAATGACTATTATTATAATCTTGTTGGCATGATTGATAATAAAAAAATTAAATACCCTATATCTGATGCCATTAGTTACAGAAAATTATCTCAAAAGCATACTCGATATAGCCTTACTCTATCTATCAACTTTGAACCTAGGAACTATGATGAAGCAGAAAGAAATCCCAAGTGGCGCAAAGCTATAGCTAAGGAAATTGAAGCACTCACACGCAACAACACTTGGATCGTTACAGATTTACCTCACAACAAGAAACCCATTGGATGTAAATGGGTGTACAAGATAAAACACAAGGTTGATGGAAGTGTGGAACGAAATAAAGCCCGCCTTGTGGCCAAAGGCTACAATCAACTTGAAGGAATAGATTATCTCGAAACGTTTTCTCCAGTTGTCAAGCTAACTACTGTACGAACTCTCCTTGTTGTCGTAGTGAAAAAGGTTTGGTTTTTGAAACAGCTCGACGTGGATAACGCGTACCTGCACAGTGATTTGAACGAAGACGTGTACATGTTGATGCCTTCAAGAATGGAGATACAAAAGGAAAACCAAGTGTGCAAGCTTAAAAAAATCATTATATGGACTAAAGCAATCTGGTAGGCAATGGTTCACGAAACTTTCTTCCTCCTTACAAGACATAGAATTCACGCAGTCCAGTGCAGACCATTACTATTCACTAGAGGTAATAAATTGAAATTTATTGCTTTACTATCCTTGCAGGAAACTCATCCCATGAGATAGAAGAAATTACTACTCATCTTTACCAAATCTTTAAAGTTAAAGACCTAGGAGACTTGAAATACTTTCTGGGCTTGGAAGTGGCTAGATCAAGTAAATGGATTCACATATATCAGCAAGAGTACGAGCTGGATATTCTTGCAGATACTGGTTTGCTAGCCTCCAAACCTGTTGCTACTCCCATGGTCAAGGACGCAATGCTTATTTAAAATAGAGGTTGAGCCATATGATGTTGTCTCGTACCAAAGGGTCATTGGAAGGCTATTATACTTAACCAACACTAGGCCAGACATCAGCTATGCAGTCTAGTTTCTCAGTCAATTCACAAAGTCACCAACCATTCACCACTACAAGGCTACTCATCGCATCCTCAAATACATCAAACAAGCTCTTGCACAACGAATTTTCTTTTCAAGAGACTTCATTTCATAGATCAAAGGCTTCGCAGACTCCGATTGGGCAGCTTGTCCGAATACCAGACGCTCCACAACAGGTTACTGCATGTTCTTAGGATCATCCTTCATATGTTGGAGATCAAAGACAAACTACTGTCTCAAGATCTTCATCTGAAGCAGAGTATCATGCCTTGGCAGCTATTGCATGTGAGATACAATGACTCACATACTTACTGAAAGATCTCAACCTATAAGACATGATACCTGCGATCTTATATTGCGATAATCAATCTGCCAGATACATTGTCTCGAATCCTATCTTCCATGAACGAGCGAAGCATATAGAGATCAATTGCCATATCGTAAGGGAGAAACTTCAAGCAAATCTTTTTCATCTCCTACCCATAGCTTCTAAGCAACAACTTGCAAATGTGTTTACTAAGGCACTAGAACCAAAACTCTTCACTGACATTGTTAATAAGCTTGGTATCATGAACATCCATGATCTAACTTAAGGGGAGTGTTACGAAACTCAACTATTTCACTCTAGGAAACTCAACCATTTCTTTTTCTTTTTGTGTATATCAGCTGCTACACGCAACCTATAAATAGGAGGAGTGGCTATATGCAAACTACTCTGACATACAATAAAATTTTTCTTCCTTACAAATTAAAGTTTCTCTCTCATGCAGATAAAGTCTACAGTGATGTTTTGGCTTCTTTTCAATTTGCTTTTCTCTCTCTAACTCTTACCCTTCCTAAGTTTGATTAATCACGCAAACATGATTAATCACGCAAGCAATATGTCATTTAAGATAACTTGTTAAAAATTTCCAATCAGCTCAATAGACTGGGACAACCACGCCATCTAAGATAGCTTGTTAAATATTTCGAGTCAGCTCAATAGACTGGGACAAACCACGTGTGTGACAATTCCAATTATAAGTTGTTTAGTGTTTTTTTTTTTTTTTTGTTAGAGATTGAACATAACTTTCATTACAAATTAAAGCATTATAAAACCCTAGTGTGCTTTTCTATTCTCTTTCTTTACCTTTCACGTTTGTATGAACTATTTTCAAAATGTTTATAGAAATGTTAAAAGTTATTTGTAAAATGCTTATTCTACAATTCTCTATAACTTTTGTTCAAGAGCTTATTTTACTCCTAAGGTGTACTTTATTTTTAATTTTGAAGGCCGTAGTTCGTTTAGAGTGTTGTTCTTTATGGCTTCTCAAATTATTTCATGTCATTTTATAAACGTCTTTTGAAGACGATTAAGGTCAGAGTTATAAACATTTGGAGGACTACTTCTACAAACAACCCTGATGATTATGATTATGATTCTGTTTAAGTTATTCTCATCAATGCCAATGTTTACTTTTTTTTTGTGGTGTATACATCCAAGAAGTGCATTTTTTGTGGCCGAAACATCCAACAAGCATAAATACTCTCATTCGACTTTCAAAATTCTAATGAATGGACCCAAAAACACTCCCAAGCCCACCAAGGGGTGTCCCCACGGAGTGCTGAACAAATCTGTGAGTCAATCCCTCACTCTCAAAGAAGAAATAAATATTTTCATGTCTTGATCTGAAGACTCCACAAAAAGTGCCTTGGTCCTCATACACAGCAACTCTTTTACATTTTTCGAAATTTGAATGTGGATTTGTGAATAGTGTTGCAACAATATAGTGAAAAAGAAAAAAGTAAAACGTTTCATGAATAAACTATAATTCTTTAGTGTACAACAAGCTACACTAATACACAAAAAATAGCACAAAGTTAAGAGCATGGAAAGACAAAAAGTCAGCGTTGAATTTTAACCTGCATCTCCTTGGCCATGGAAGGTAGCCACCTCTCTCCCCTAATCTTTTTCAAATTTTCAACTCTTTCCTCTTCTCTCTTTGCTTTAGCTTTTGCTGCAGCATCTTTAGCTTCTCGTCTAGCTAATGACTTCTTGCATGATTCGTTTGCTGCAGCTAATATATCTATCCCATTCACAGCAACAGATCTTATCCGTTTTTTAAACTGCTAAGGTACAGATAGTCGTTAAGAAAATAGCCAAATTACACACACACACACACACAAAAAAAGAAAAAACAATATATACAACGACATTTTGGGATTAATTAACTATTAGACCTTCTTTGATTTCTCATCGATATCCTCTCCAGGAAGTATTCTAGGCCGTTTCCTTAGTAGTTGGGATTCATCTGCAGCCATACAATGTGGTAATATTTCAAGATTAATCACTAAGTTAACAATTTTGTAACCCTTTGGTGCAATATTTTACCTGTAGTAGACTATTTTGAATTTCAATCACTAAACTCATTTAATGGATGTGAATGTCAAAAATAAAAATCAGCCTTGCTACAATTGGGACCGGATGCCACTTCATAGCAACATTGAATTCAACTTTTCAAGGTTTGTGTTTAGTTACTCAGACCAAAAATTGTCACAATCAGTAAACCAGTTATTCACTACTTTACTCAACTTTAATGGTTTTCTATAAACATAATGCTAGTATGACTCTGAATTTCTTCATACTTCATAATTTCATGGTCCATGTGATAACCTGGACCAGTAATTTTGGTTCAGTTGACCAACTGAGCAAGACCAACGTGCCATAAGTCATGGCAAAGGTCCCAAGCATGCTGCTCTATGGCTAGTGGCTAGCGCACAATGACTGACAATTTCTCAGTGGTTAACGACTTAACAAATGGATTATTGCAATGCAGCATCATACAGCATTATATCACAAAGCAGTGCTAAAAATAACTCTAATCTTCTGAATTCTCTGATGTCAACAAAAGATTGCAGAGTGGAAAAAGAGATGCATGGCATGCTGATCTGGGCTCCACTTTCTTAACAACTGGCGCTAGGTGCGTGTGCACTATTCTGAAAAAGTAGTACTTTTTGTTAACAGCAAGCTACCAGCACCAGCACCAGAAGCTACTTTTATCTAATGCAGCTTTTTTCATGTTTCAGAGAAGTTCTCAATTTTTCATATGCAAGTCAAGAACAATGGTGACTAGTGACCTACTGCCACCAACACTACCCCATAAAGCCAACTTACCATAGCATAGTACAAGCCAACAATACCCAAAATCTAAAATCAACCCTTTATAGGCATAACAATCAATTGCACAGATATCTTAACTTAAGCCAAGGTGGTACCACACACTTGCTTACCTACGTGATCAAACACTATTCCTGGCTTAGCATTTTTAAACAATCGAATGCCGCATTCATTGATCTTGGAATCATCATCCTCGACAGGGACAGGTTTTCTCACTATCTCTATGGTATTTTCCAACATATCATTCAGAAGCTTTTGCGCCTGTCAAGAACATCCACGGTATATATATCCACATATCATCAAAACGAAAGACCAGAAAAAGAAAGGGGACAATGGTACACCATGTAATCAGAGTTAGATAGCAAAAGTCCAAGAGAGAGTTGTAAAGTTATAATGAAATGATGAACAATAATTCGGATCAGATTTATTTTTAAATTTAAAAAAAAAAAAAAAAAAAAAAAAAAAAGAGGTGCTGCATCTGCAACTAAGCAGACATATTCAGAAACTGAAACACCAATGAAACTATTCATAACCCCATTTGAAAAAAAAAATGCCAACTTGGTAAACAAAACCACATTTTATGTTTCGGGCATATGTTAATTAGAGTAAAGAGCAAATTCCAAATTTTTAAAATTTTTAAAAATATTAATTGGCAACTTCAATATACTCATACAGAAACTAACCTATAAACAGAAAAGTGAGAAATTGAGAGGGAAACCTTGAGTTGATAGTGCTTAAGCTGTTGTGTTTTGGGTTTGCTGTAATCATCGTCGTCGTCATTTGGGTGATTGTGTTTGGTGGTGGAAGAGACGTAGGTGGTGGTTTGGGCAATGGAAAGTATAGCTGCTTTCCAAGCGGCATCACCGTCTTCTTCGCCACTGCTGCTGCAGTAACCGTTGGTGGGTTCTACTTCTGCCATGGTTCGCTTTCAGGTTTCGACGTTTCGTTCAACACAGGACAGGGCAAAACAACAGAACACCATCATCGCTTCAGAAAGCAGGCTCTGCGCAACATAATTGGGCTTTCTCGTGGCTATGGATCGCTAGGCCCAGTTTGGAATCTACAACTTATATTTTATTTCAAGAAATTATGCCTTTGAAAACTACTTTTCTGCTCAATTAAAAGCTGAATAGAATTAAAAATGTGTTAAGATTCTTAAATTATATACAACCATTTTTGTGACTAGTGCCATTGATGCAACCTTCACCCTTTAAATTAATTTTATGTTAGATTTTCAATTTTATCTTTATCTCTTGAATCCAAGTCAGTTTGATTTTTTTAAGAAGCTCAATTTAGCATTTTTATATTTTTAAAAAAATTAAAACAATTCTTCTGTCGGCTTAAAATCAAATCGAATAATAATTTTAAATATTGACTCTTAAAGTCATTGCAAAATAATTGTTTTCTTTAAATATTTTACTATACACAATGACAATTGTAATTATCACTCTAATTAAAACATAAAAAAGTTAAAATATATTTTCCTCTTCTCCCCTTTGTCGTATTCTTGACCACGATGGAAGATGAAAGGTGGATATAATCAACATTTTCTCATGATTGAATTGCAAAACTTCTTGCCCAAGTTGAAACTAAAGAAAATGCAAATCATTATCTCCAAAATGCAACCCAACTAATACTATTATATTTAGTTTTTTTAAACTATGGATTAAGAAGCTTAATCATTTGGGTGAATAACAACCTCATCTTTACATGCACTTAAAGCTTTATACAAAATAGCTAGTGTTATTATTTTTAATTATTGTAGCAGTCAAAGTCATTGTTATGTGTAGTATAAATTTCAGAAAGAAATAGTGTTTTGCGATGACTTTTAATTAACAATATATTTAAAATATTTATGGAGTTAATTTTACGCTAAAAAAACACCATTTTGACTTCTTTTAAAAACAAAAACCAATACTAAATTGAATTTTATTTAAAAAAAACAAAAAATTTATCCCAGAGAATAAAGAGCCAAATTGATAATTTAACTTTAATTTTATGGAATTGAATTAGATTTAGACTTAAAATCCGATATTAAAGGTTGACGTGATTAACTAATTGTCATTTCATAACCGACCACTTATCATTTTCATGTTATATGACCTAATAGTACTATGATATAAAAAGTAAAACCTCACTTATTTTAAAAAAAAAAAATAAAATGAACTTTATCATATTTTGAGGATTGAAATTGAACTTTTTATTATCAATGAAGAAAAATAATATTTTATCATATTAAATACTGTAAACATCAATTAATTAGCTATTAGGCTGTGTAGACTTTTTGCTTTAGAAACCATTTCTCATTCACAACACATTTCCTTTCGACTTTACCTAAACTCATATTATAAAACAAAACAAAACAAAAATTGTCATGTCGAGTCAAAGAAGCATCAATAAAAATATAAGCGATTAAAGTTCTTCATTTCAGCACATAATGCACCTACGGCCTAAATGATGCCATAATTGTAAAAGTGATGTTGAATAGAAAACATTTTTAATAACTAACCAAAGCATAAACAATCATTTGGAAATATACCTATTGTGCCACATTAAACGGTTCTAATTCATATGAGGGTTGTCCTAATAAACTTCTTATATGTAAATCATCTTCTTAGTTCAAATTCCTAACCAATGTGACTATTTTGATAAAAAAAATCCTAAATTGTTTTTAAATGTTAATATTATAACTTTTTTTTATACAAAGATAATTATATTTTGCTTTATAAATGCTTTTTTCGCGAAGATCAAACTATGTCCATGTTACGATTTATTAAAATTTCAAGTTCAAAAAACTATTTTGAAAATAAATAGGAGAAACTAGATAGATTCATATACTAATTAGTTTTTATAAGATTATTCGATTCTTAGCAACAATTAAGTTTAACTAACTATTGACACTTTTTTTTTTTTTCCATAGGTCACTTTTGATTTTTTTAATAATGTCAATTGCTTTTTCAAATAACAATTCAAATACTCTTTCACTAAGAATTATGTCTAGCTCTCATGACTAAATTTAAAAATAACTTTCTAATAAGTTCGTTTATGGTTTATCATGAACTAGTTAACCACGTTAATAATAAGTCAAATTTACTTTTTTACACACTATCTCATACATGATATTTTTTATTTTGATAGAATATAAAATGTCTTTTTCTCCTCCTCTCTTTCTTATAGCTATGAGCTTGGGTAATTGAGAACTTTGTCTGATGATCCAAAAGCGTACCTTCATGTTTGCACTTATGCATCATAACCTCTCAATAACTTTTTTCAAACATGTTTGTTAAGATAAACATATATTCCGACACAATTATCATAATTGTTTCTCTTAAACTCGTATTCCATAAGAAATCATCAAACTACTATCGTGGACTATGTTTCAAACCAGTGATTGATACAAGGAGAAATAAAGTTTTAACAACTCTACCAACAATTTGACAACTCACTTTTAAGATTAGTATAAGCATTATTAGAATAAACTTTTGTATTTATCAGAAATAGACTTTAAGTCTAACTCAACCTTACAAAACCGGCTAGTAAAGTTTGAACTCATTTATAAACTATTAAAATACTTCATCTCCAATCGTATTTGTATAAAAAAAAAAGATAAAGAGTAAAATAGTAATTATTAAGTGTGCGTAAAAATTTATTAAATATCAAAATATCATAGTATAAGACACACATTTTCTTAACCAAATAGTCAAATTCAATCAATATGTATTTAAATATATATATTTAAATAAATATATATATATATATATATATATACTTTTTAATAAAAAAATAGATTTCATGTTAATAAAAAAATAATGACATCATGACGTAAAAAAACACAAAATTTAACTCAATAAAAACCTTAAATGGTAATGTAGTTTTTAATTTATGATTTATTATTTTTATATCTAATAACAATAAATTTACATTTTATAAACATAAAAAAACTCAAATCCATGAAGAATGATCTTGATAATGTTCTGTGTGAATTATGTTATAACATATCGTGAAAGAACTAAATTAATATCAATTTAAAATATTTGATTTTTACAATCTTTTAACATCAAACAATTATATTAAACATAATATTAAACATAGTCAAAAGTCAAAAACGTATTTGAAAAAGAATCAAGTTTCACATTCACTAGAATTAAGTTGAGTTGAGTTAAAAGTCAAATTTAATTAAGAAAAATTATATTAAGCTATTATATGTTATCTGTACGTCGTGAACGTCACAAAGTATATTAAAAAATGTCTTATATTAAAATATAAATAAAGTTTGGAAAGATATATCTACTTAAATAAAGTTTAATATAAATATATATTAAATCTAAATTTACTATTAAGAAGTAGAATTTAAATCTAACTTAATTTTATAAATTAGTTTGTAAAATAAATTTTGTATTTATTTATAAATTATTAAAAAATCTTATTATAAAAAAAGTAGGATTTTCAACATTTACATTGAAAGGAATTTTCAAGGAAAAAAAAAAAGGATTGTGCTCATAATGTTTGGTTTCCTATTTAAAACAACTAAAGAAACAAATTAGTTATAAGCGATATAAAATGTAATTATTAAAGTTTTTTTTTACGTACGAATACGTATTAGAATTAACATCAATTCTAACTACCGTAATTAGGTTTTTTAGTTTGGGATCTTGAAATACTCTTATGAGACTAATTAAACAAATTTTCGATCCGAGAGTTAGTCAAATATAAAGTTCATTATTCCAAGTCAAAATATATTATCTGAGAATGTGTTACTTTCGCATTCAATGTATTACTAGAAATGCCTTGTTTCAAGTAAAATGAATAAAACAATTGATCTTGAATGGGGAAAAAACCCACACATTTGTACAATTTACCACCAATTTTAGTTGATTGAATGTGTATTTTAATTTCAATAAATTAAATTCAGACATTAACTATTCATTCGCACAAGTCACAACTGTGATTTGGTTACCAACTCTAAATTGGTTGAAAGGTTGGGTTCTATATTCCTATTTTTTTCAACTTAAAGATCCTAAAAAGATTGGCAAGTATATATATTTTTGTGGATGTAGTTCGAAAATTAGGCTAATTAAATAAAAAATCATTTTGAACATAATGACAATTATAAAGGTTTACGTTCTTAATCTTCCTGTTTAACTTTGATTTCGGGTGTGTTGATCTACTTAAAAGGCAAAACTCTTCTGGGACTTGTTTTCTCTATTCAAGAACTTGTAAATTCGTTGATATAATTAGGGTTATATTATTAAAAAAATATATATTTCGTGAATATATTTTCCAACGATTTTTCTATAAAATTTGTAAACATTTCTTACAAATTTTATTGTCAATTTTGTAAAGTTCTACAAAAAAAAAAAAAAATTGCAGGAAAAGCCCAACGATGAATTTTTTTAACAGTGCCACTGCATTTGAATTATTTCGAAGTTCATACTGGTGTAAAGGAAGATAAATGAATCATAAATATCAAATACTTATATACAAATGAGTGTTTAAATATTATAAAAATTATATAGGAGAACCCAAATCCCACCACACCTAATTCAAACAAAATTTTAAAATGAAACCAATAAAGTCCTATCAAATTCCTTTTAGAAATCCTCTAATTCAGGAAAAATGCTGTTTTCATATGCACTAATGTCGCTTTCCAGTTTTCACTTAAACAATTCCAGATATTAAAAGTTGAATTCGATATGAGTGTTGCACTAAACACATGGACACGGTGATGTGAACTCTCATCTGCAGTGCGATGCAGGGACACGTCAAAGGATAGAACTTTATCACATTTTGTGACACAATAATGGAGTTTCTTTCTGTGGAACATATTATGATGGGAACCTTGGGTACAGGTGTGGATCATAATCTTGCTTATTCTATTCTCCCTACAATAAATCTAGACTCATTTGCTGATATCTGATCATCAATTTTATGCAGCAACTTTATAATTCAAGGTGGTGATCCTGCTAGTACAACTAAAGGAAGTGATCAAAATGACGAAAGCCTTTTCAAGACCAACTATAAATTATTTCACTCTGGAAGGGTGTTGCTACCATGGGCCACCCATTAATGATTTCCAATTTTCACTTTATACAAGTCTGCAGGTCATATAAACTTCAAAGATATATGATGCAGTTATTCACCAGTGGAAAGGATTCCTAACTGCATTGGATGAGAATCATCAACATGTTTATTCATTACAACTGAGTGTTCAATTTTTTATTTGTGTACTTATTGACTTATCTAATAGAAATTAAAATATAATTGATAACATTTATACGGTAACATTTAAAACATTAATAGTGTATATCAGCCATTTTTATTATTAGTATGAGGTACTATGCTAAGAATGTTCACCTCAAACATTAATGTTTGCAATAACTAATATTTTGTTGGGCAAAGGTTATAGTTCTTTTATCAGTTAAGAATTCAACGTGTGGCCCCGGGTTTAAAATCACTTATGCTATTTTCAACCCAATTATAGATTCTATTAACAAACTATTATTATGACACCTTTTAGCAACTACTTAAATCATTAATTATTTCATTATTTAAGTACGAGGTGGCTAATTGCTCTGTCTAATTTTATTATTCTCAAAATGTTAATTTTAAGTATATATGATTAGTGATTGCAAAATGTAGGTGAGCTTTATCAAAAGCCTTTTCTTTTTAGTAACTCACTTTTTCTTATACATAACTACCACATTTGTTGTATGGATAAAGATACATAGATATCCACTATTATCTTTGACATCCTGTAAAAGAAAACAGAAGGTAGAAAAATATAAATATGTTTGACGATATAATCTAATATAAAGATAATATTAGAGAGAAAAAAAATGGTATAAAAATAGTATCATATGATGATATTGATTTATAAACATAAAAATGTAGAGTTGAAAGATAGTAATCTTCATCAAGGTTAGTAATGAGAAACACAAGTGTGAGTTTGATTATTTCTATATTTGAAATAAAAGTTTATTTTTTCTATCATCGTAATTAATAATTATAATTTTTTTTATCTTCATCTCTATCGAGTAATGGCTACACTTATATCAAGATTCGTATACATTTTTAACTCTTTTAAATAATTAAATAATATTTTTACAAAAGACTAAGAATCACATCAAAAGAATAATAAAATTATTAAGGATTTAATGTCAAAATAACACACATTCCAAATATTTGTTGAAAACTTAAAATTGAGAGTCAAATATTCTTATGTGTGAAAAAAAAAATAATAAATAAAAATATTAGAAAGGAATGAAAATAATGAAATGTGTGCTTTAAGAACTATTTGATTTAATAAAATTGAGATTTGTATTTTCTTAAATGCAATATATCATTTGAACCAAATAACAAGAAAAAAATGTGTGATCAAGATTGTGATAGGAAAACTATTTTACATATGTAAGTGAATTTTATTAAAAACGAAAAATTATATGATGAATGAAAAAAGTAAGGGTTTTTCAAATGAAATAAAAGTAAAAAGTAGAGATAATAGTGAAAATAAATTTTTTGGATTATCTAACAAACTATTAATATTTTAATAATTTAAAATGAGATAGGTATAAGTACGGAATGAGACCAATATATATAAATTCATCCTTATCTTCATACTTAATTTAAAAAATAGATATTAATCATACTCGTATCCATAACTAGTTAATATGAAAAATTTATCACAATCAAGACAAGTTCAGACTATGAGACAAATTTATTTTCATCCCTACTCTTATAAAAGAAACTATAAAATTGATCTAATTTATCGTAATGGATTAATTATGATATGTTGGTTAGTTGTTGCATTAAGCAAAAAAAAATAAGTATACTCATTTCAATTGTCTAATAAGAATTTTGGTTCAGTAATTTAAGAGTGGTGGATGGGTGGGGTCAACCCTTCATTCTTCACTTTGAGAATCTCTCTAGTCAATATAAAATGAAATCTATCAAACTAGGAAAGAATTCAACAAAAATCATAAACAAATCTATTTATTTTTTGCGAAGTAATATAGTAACTACTTGAAATGGTTTAATACTCAATTAAATCATACGATAATTACACACAACTTTGCTTTAATATCAACCAATCTGAAAATACATTTAAAGATTGAAGATTGTGTATATTGTCTAATACTTTATTCTTTTCATTATAATTATTTGAGGTGGGAAGACTTGTATAGTCCAAGATACTTTAGTAACCTATTATTCTAACTTCTTTGTTTTATTGCTTGAGGCTGATGATGGGTTATATATTATCTTTTTATCTTATGTACTTCTAATTGGTATCAAGCTATTACTTCATACTTTTCATTTTTATTTAGTATTCTTATTCTTTTCATTTTTATTTAGTATTCTTCATTTTTAGCTCAAAATTAAGGATTGTATATTGTTGAATGTGATATAGACTTATATAATATTTATGGTGGAATATTTAAATAATAGTTGATTAATATCAACTTCTATTAGAGAAGCATGTGGCGTTGTGTATGTTACTTTATCATTTGCTCAAGATACTCATAATCACATAATAAGAGAAACTAGCTAAAAGCAATTTTTTTAATAATAAGTATTAATTAGAGTATTTCTTGAAAAATGAGGATGTCATATTCACAAATAGCATAAGAAGTAGAGAATAACACAAATATCTCACCATCTAAATGGAACAGCAGACAAACTAAAAAAAAAAATAAGTTAACCAATATTGAATATTGAATATTGTATATTGTATCCTTAATTCATAACGGTGACTTTAACTGAAACAAAGGGTATTTAAAATAGTAAGTGTAATAAAAAGATTTCCAAGTAAAATTTAATAGGACTTTTTAATTATATATATATATCTAGGTACGTATGTATGTGTGATCTATTTTGTTTTTGTGATGACCAATTTTCATATTTATATATAACTAACTTTAAAGTTGTAGTTTTTATTCAAGCTGTATTTTATTCTTTTAAAATATTTCTTTAAGAAATTTAAATGTAAATAAGATTTTTCTTTAACTTAAAATTTGAAGGATTTCGTTCTTCAAAACTCTAAGAAGGAAGTTAATAATAATATTGCATATATAACCTATTAAAACACCCAAAAATGAAATGAAACTTTCAATTTAAAACGTACTTTAATTTTTAATATTTAAATGAATTTTAATAATAATTACTGATTTTTTTAAATTATACACATTTTTACTTTTTTAGATTAGCAGAGAAGTTTAATTTTGTCAAATATTTAGTATTTATATCATAAAATAAATTGTAAATAACTTCTTCCTAACTTAATAAACCATAATGCTAGCTTGGTGGAACAACTAATGGCTTTCGAGTTATTCATTATCGATGGTGCCACGTTCCTATTTGTGTTCTCTACATGTCATTCTGTATTGCAGCAGCAGGACAATAGATATATAACTTTATCATCTCTAATTTTTCCAAATCTACAGGAAAACAAATAGGAAGAAGCGAAGAACAATGCAAGGTAGACATATCTTTGCTTTCTTCTATAATAGCATTGTTTTTATTAACGGTGTAGAAATGAGGACAGGCTTGGTTCAACGGTATTCTAACACCGGTGTTGGAACGTCTGAGACTGTGTGCATGGGTGATGGTGTGGTGGCAAGTGCTTCGAAACTAGGAATGCTGAAAGCGGAATATGCTTATGTTGACTCTAGTACGACGGATCAAATTAAAAGGGAGAATCATCAATTTAAAGATTATTTTCTCACCATTTTGTAGAGAAAAAGGGTTCTAGGTTTCTTTTAATATTATCTTTAATGTATGAGTATTTATGTTAAAATAAATAATAAAGGAGAATGTAATGTAATGGGTATACGTGAATCATTTTGTCCAAAGTGTGTTCTCCATCTCTCTGACCCTGCGCAGGTTGCAATCATGTTATGTTGCTGGCGTGTCAGAATTTAATAATTTGGTTCTGAATATAATTGATGAGTGGCTTCGCAAATAGTATTGGAAAACTTTCAACTTTATTTTGTTTGAATAGCAGAGATTAAAGTTTACCAGTATGCAAATCTTTTAACCGCAGAAGTCTGCTCCTCGCTTTCTGGGGCGTTACCAATCCAATCGATTTATGCCTCCAGGGAATTTTTCCCTTCCATTCCTGCCACCTTGTCTGGCGTGAATACTAGATTCCGGCAACCTTGTCTTCCATTCAGCTACCCTAGTTACCTTTTCCTTAGCGTTACAGTTACAACCCAAATACATTTTTACTATATGCTATCTACTTTTCTACGTCAACTCATTTTTCATGCTCATATTTGGCATTGTTTTAGTTTCATAGCATTGAACTTCTACTGGGAGACAACATGCGAAACAAAACAAACCATAACAGCAAACTCTTATTACATGAGATTATGTTCATGTGAGGATTTTTTAAGATGTTACATCATCACATTGATCGTAGTGAGATAAACGTGTTCGTATATATTACGCTCCATATATGAAAGTATACCAAATACTATTATTTTAAGGATGTGAGCCATTGACACTTCAACTATATACCCTTTCTTCTATAATAAAATAGGATGAGGCTCACGGCTCACCTAAACGAAGAAAAGAAAAAGTAAAGTAACCAAAGCTGTGAACGTCCATGTCTCATTTTTTAAATTAATTTATTAATTGAAACAAGAGTAAAAAAAATTATATGTTTCAGCACATTATCTATCACTTAAAATCCGAGATTAAAACAAAAATTTAACGGTGTTATCAATCATTAAAATAATTATTTTTATTTTATAACAATTACAGCGACCCTACATACATACTAAACTCTGAACCTTAAAAATATTGTTGGGGAAGTAATTATTCAGTGCTTAGTTGAAAGATGGAAGCAAAGTATGGATCCCTTTCAGTCTCACCCACCATCCCCACAAAACAGGGGAAGCAAGAAAAGAGAAGAAGGAAAAAGCAGAACAGGAAAAGCAAGATGAAAGAAAGGCCATGAGTTTCAGTATGGCCGTAGTAAGGTGTCTCATCCTGTCTGGGATCAATGTGACTTGATGTAAATTAAAAATGTGGATTCAACTGCTAGGCCCACTTGAAGACATGGGGACAAAGAGTTCAAACATGGATTTTGCCCAATCATTGATGATGGCAAACAAACAAGTCCTTAACATTTCCAACCAACATCTCCTAACCTTAATAATCAATCCGCGTCACTTAAATGCGTCATTAAGAAAATCTAATTAGACTCCAAAAGAATTGGGACGTCAATTTTGTAGATGTGACGGGATTGGATATTTATAGTCTAGCAAAGGTAAGGTGGGGTGAGGTGGGGGGGTTTACGTACTTTTAGGGGGACGTTGAATGAAGCATAGATTTTTGGTAGATGTTGTATGTGATGATGAGCAATGGGTTTTAGATTTGCGGGAAAATAGATAAATGTAAAACAGATGGAGGAGGTTTAAGTGGGATACAAACATTTCGAGATTATCTTGGATGGGATTGCTTTGGTATTCAAAATGCAAAGAAATCATAGGGTCTTGGAGTTGGCCGAGGATTGAGGTGCTAAACAGTGCATTGTGTGGAGAAGAAAAAGCAAGGCATGCCACCCTAGAATTTGGAGAAGGGGAACACTTTGTATTAGTATGACACAACACTATCATTATCTATAGGCTTTTCTGAAAGTAAACATTAACTAGTCTTTAAAATATCAATGTCTGTTTGACATTACTATATCACACAACTAACTTTGTAAAACGTTAATTAAGTGAAATAGAAATATAAAATAAATAGTAATTTTGTATGTTAATATTGTAGTCCATTATAATAGATATTTATAGTGATATTATATGTTATAAAAAATGACTGAATAAAAAGTTTATCAGTTTGGATGGTAGAACATGAAATGGTTGATGTGTTGTGTTAGTAATAAAATAGAAAGAGAAAAGTGGATTGGAAACTTGGCAGAGTTTGGAGAGTGATTAGGAGGCAGGGAACGTGAGTGGGTTGTGCTACTGCTACGGGATGATAGTGGGTTTGATGATGATGACTCACGCCGGCAGCTTTTACTACTCTCTCTCTCTTTCTCTCTCTATCTCCTCTCTACCTCTCAAACCCCAATTGGCAGTTGGGCACGCCTGCTCCCACTCATCCAATACTTCTAAACTCTCTTTCTCTCTCTATTTTCTTTTTACGTGCCTCATTAATTAATTATTTTTTTTATTTTTCTCTCTCTAAAGAATGAAAAGCTAGCCCACTATCTCTTCCTTCCTTGCTTTTTCTCACACTTTCTTATTTTTCCATCTTTTGTCAGAGAGAATTCTATTCTAAGCATCACCTAGCTAGCTCATGACCCTACTAGATTTTCAAGCTACTCTCACCAACAAAACTCATCTCACTCAATCTCCCCTCCCCTCCCATTTTCAATATACTCCGATAAAAACAATAACCTTCCACACACAATTCAAATTATCCGCCATCAAATTTAAATATACATAAAATATGTATTAAAAATGTTTTTTAGTAATCAAATATGTAATTTATTAACTTGTTATATCAATAAGTGATGTGGTTTAATATAACTTTGTTTCTATATTAGGTTGGTGACACCTAAAGCCCTTGAGCTCCACTATGTGTTTTTTTTATATATATTTAGGAAAATTAACCTAGTTTGTAAGGTAAGTAGAATCTATGGAAATTTGACCAAGTTCTTCCCCCAATCATTCCCCAACAGTGCCCCAATTCCCACTGTTAAAAACACGTTTGGTCTGGTGGTGCAGAGAAGCAGCTAAGCTGAGGTACCCAAGAGAGTCACATTGTTTATTGATGTGGGATAAATGGATACCTTGTTTAGGCTAGTAAGCTTTCAACAGCAACAACCCGATCCATCCCTCAACTCCACCACCAGCAGAACTTCTAGCAGTTCCAGATCCTCCCGACAAAACTACTACCATTACTCCCACCAAGAAGACGAAGAATGCTTCAACTTTTACATGGATGAAGAAGACTTATCCTCGTCTTCTTCCAAACACTACTACCCATACAGCAATGTATCCGCCGCCACCACCACCACCACTACAGCCAATACCTTCAGCACCACCACCAACACGGATTACTCCTACTCCTTCTCCCCCACCCCTCCCCTCCCCGACTTCAACTTCCAATTCTCCCCCAACTGGTCCCACAACCTCCTCCTCCAAACAGCACGCGCCTTCGCCGACAACAACAGCACGCGCCTCCACCACCTCCTCTGGATGCTCAACGAACTCAGCTCTCCATACGGCGACACCGATCAAAAGCTCGCCGCGTATTTCCTCCAAGCCCTGTTCAGCCGCGTCACCGACGCGGGAGACCGAACCTACCGAACCTTAGCCTCGGCGTCGGAGAAAACATGCTCCTTCGAGTCAACGAGGAAGACGGTATTGAAATTCCAAGAAGTCAGCCCCTGGACAACTTTCGGACACGTGGCGTCCAACGGCGCCATCTTGGAAGCCTTAGAAGGAAACCCCAAATTGCACATACTGGACATCAGCAACACCTATTGCACCCAATGGCCAACCCTTCTAGAAGCATTGGCAACTCGAACCGACGAAACTCCGCACCTCAGGTTAACCACCGTCGTCACCGGGAGAACCGGTAACTCCGTGCAGCGCGTCATGAAGGAAATCGGAACAAGAATGGAGAAGTTCGCGCGGCTCATGGGCGTTCCCTTCAAGTTCAACGTCGTTCATCACGCCGGCGATCTCTCCGACCTCAATTTCTCTGAGCTCAACCTCAAAGACGACGAGGCCCTGGCCATCAACTGCGTGAACGCGCTGCATTCGGTTTCCGCGGCGGGGAACGCCCGCGACGCGTTGATATCGTCGTTGCAAGGGTTGCAGCCCAGGATCGTGACGGTGGTGGAGGAGGAGGCGGATTTGGACGTGGGAATCGAGGGCTACGAGTTCGTGAGAGGTTTCGAGGAGTGTTTGAGGTGGTTTAGGGTTTACTTCGAGGCGCTGGACGAGAGTTTTGCGAAGACGTGCAACGAGAGGCTGATGCTGGAGCGCGCGGCAGGGAGGGCGGTGGTGGACCTGGTGGCATGCTCGCCAGCGGATTCCCTGGAGCGTCGGGAGACGGCGGCGCGGTGGGGGACGAGGCTGCATAGGGGAGGACTAAGCGCGGTGCCGTTCAGCGAAGAGGTTTGCGACGACGTTAGGGCGCTGTTGAGGAGGTACAAGGAGGGTTGGTCGATGGTACCGTGCTCCGACACCGGAATATTCCTTTCGTGGAAGGAAACTCCGGTGGTGTGGGCCAGTGCATGGAGGCCTTAACGTAAACTCACGACGAGACGATGATCGTGTCGCAATCGTATCATGTGGCTGGCTTTGACGTGGGTGAATACCTCGCACGTGTGCTTGGTTTTTTTGGCACGTGCGCAAGGATGATGGAGTTTTCTTTCAGTGTTATAATTATCGGGCTTTATTTATTTACTTCCTTTTTTGTTCTTTTGGTTAAATATATAAGTTTGGTTAGACACCGGGATTCATGGGCGTTTGCTTGTGTTAAAAAGGAACTAAGTAAATTATTTTTTGTTAACATTTTATGATTGATTTTTTGTTTACCAAACAATAGCTTGTGGCTTTCCATCCATCCATATTTGTATGAACTATATCTATATAATATATATATAGAGAGAGTAATTGATTGACATGGTTTTCGTCTCATGTATGTATATCATCCATCAACTCCTCAAAAAATTTTATTTCCTTTTTCAACCTTAAAGAGGAGACACAAAAGTTGTAAATTTCAGAAAGTTATCAGTGGGCTTCCGTTATTAACCATGGAATATATGTTCATATTTCACATTCGTCCATATATAGCTTCGTCCCAAGTTTTATCATTTTCGCTGTTTACTCGGATGGTTTTAAGATATTACTAAGTTTAAAGAAAAGAAATACTTTATTTTTAATTTTAAAATAACTAATATTCTATAATGAACTTGAGAATCTTGAATCTTATCAACTTAGTTCAGGAAGAGCTTTCCCTACAGGTGGTTCTGGTCCCAATTTGAGCAGAGATAAGGTGCATAATTGTTTGTGTTGGCAGCTAGCTAACTGCAAAACCTCTGAAACCAGGGAATGCTATTACTTATTACTAATAGAACCTTGTATTTTGACAACATTGAATATCGTTTATAAAGTAGTTTAACCCAACATAATGATGGTAATTTCCTTTTCTTACATGGGTCAAAGATAAAACTGACGTGGAAACAAGGAAACACGCATGCATGATATATGTATAATCTTTAGGAGTTTAACAAATAATGAAGGTTTGGGATTTTGGGGCCACAGAATCTTGGGAGTTAGCATGCTACCTTGAGTTAGGTTATGGTTTTGGAGGAATCCATTGAAAGGCGTACAATAATTAGTGACTTTAAGGATTTTAGACTAGTGCTCTGCATGTTATGTCTAAGATGCATGCTCTTCTTTTTCTATCTTTTTTCTCCATTCTCACCACCTCAAAGTCTAAAGCGTATCATCTTTACATTTCACAAACATTTCAGCTTTTACCCTCTTGTGCCCCCACAAAAGCCTCACCTTTTTCATGAAGCCATGGCTTGAGGGTTCACATATATAGGTGTCTCTTGCCCATCAAACCCATATACATTCTAAGTACATAAACAATGAAAAAAAATATGTGGGTATATATATTAATATTGGGTTCATCTTTTTAGGTTTGTGTATCTTAAACTTGTATATTGATGGTACTTGCCCCCTCCAACTTGTTACATATCACAAGCACCCTCCCTTTTGCACCTTTTTCCCGGTTGTGTTATAAAAAAATGTGGATCTGCTTTTGTTCAGTGTTTATTTAAAGAGTGTTTGATGCTGGCCCATACCTTCTACATGTTTAAGCTTTAGTCTCCTTTTTCTATAGAATTGACAACGACCAGTTTACGCCTTTTGTTTTTATGGGACCATGTTCAAGTAGAAAGCCAACTTAAGCTTAATTTTCCAACTCATAGTACTTCAGGATTTTGTCCCTCTGTCTGTGTTTTCCACTTTGAAACAAAACCCCTACCTCTTCTTTCCGACAATAATAGAGTTGTTAATTTTCAATAATGCAACATCTCAACAATAATGAACAAAGAAAACTGGGATTCGGGACTTTCAATCAAATTATACTGATGTGGCATATCCTACTTTGTTTTTGGATCATATTTGATTATGGCTTTATGCAGTTGAAGAGCCTACAGCAGTTCTAGGGCCAGCTACTTTGAAATAGCTTATAGGCTTCCCCATACTAGGCCCACTATCAGGTCTGTCTAAAATCAGCTCAACATGACATATCTTTGTTTAGCAAAACTTGGCCCAAATTCTTTTGCAGAGAAATTGACCAATGATGAACATATTTGGCACCAAAAGAAAAAAAACAAAAAGTATTTAAAGCTTAATATTAATTTTATTTTTTTGTAGAGATTTTAAGCTGATCGATCTGGATTAAAAATCGTTAAAAAATAAATAATGGCTCATTTCCAACTTCTTTGTTGGAAATTCTTGCTTTATAATCGTGCCATCTATGGAGCGAATCAATAAAAGGATTTAAAAATATTTTGCAAAATAAAAATAGTTAAACTTGTAGGGAAGACATCAGTGTTAAAAATGGAGGAAAATAGTCATGGAAACTCATAAATAAGAATGTCTAATCTATTATTATATTAACTTAAAGTTTTAAGTAATAACTAATGAAATAAATCATAAAAGATAAAAACTTCAACAACGAAATAATTATTATCTAAAATTTATTTAAAATAAAAAATATCTAAAATTTATTTAAAATAAAAAATTTATTATCTAAAATTTATTTAGAATTCAAAAAGTTCTCCTATTCCATGAAAATTCCGAGCTTTAACTTCAAATCGTTTTCATCATAATCATTTCTTTAACTTCTCCTTTCTTTGTATAAAACATTGGTTCTTTGACAATGAGAAAAAGAAAACAAGAACTTTCAACTTTTCCTTGTTAGTGAAAGACTGTGGAAAATGGAAACATCATTATGTTTTCCTAAAAAAAAAAAAAAAAAAAAAAAAGAAAAACACCTCTCACTGTTTCACAACTATTTGCTCTTGTACATCAAACTTGTCAAGATCTCAAAGTTTATAAAATATTGGTTGAATTAGTAAAAAAAATTAAGCCATAAAACTATGACAATAAGCTTTAATCTAAGCACTAGTTAAATTTTCTCTCAATGTAAGTGTGAATTAGTGTAAGGGATGTTACATAAACCTTAAGATGTGAAAAACAATTTTTTTCTCTATTATCCATAAAACATTAAAAAAATTGGTAAAAGAACTTTCAAAAGACATATTTGTACTATAATTAATCATAAAATAAATCATTCAATATAATATTTAACTCAACCTATCTGTATTTAATACTTACGAATTTTTTTTTTCCCTTAGCCTGATCAACGATTTCTTTTCACTTTTAATGATAAGTTAAGAAAAAAGTATTTGACTCTTAAAATCATTACAATAATTAGAAAGAAAGACGTTACAACTAGACACAGGAAGAAAAACAAATTAAAAAACAAGGATATAGTTAAACTGAATATGCAAGGTTCATAAAAATTTTTAAGGATTTATATTTGGTAAATTGTTATAAATTAGTTTTATTTTTCCGCTAGAAAAGTTTCTAGTGTTTTCTATTGTTTTGGAAGGTTTTACATCATAAATTACCTTTAGACATGTGTTCTATATGCTTCTTTTTTAAGAAACATAAAGAATCTCTTTTATATATTTTATTCAATTGCTCTATCATCTCCTAAATTTAGGATTATATCAAATGTTTTTCCTGAGTTTTCTCCTCTTTTTATTAATGATATTATTTATTTCTTAAAGCTTACAATGAATCTCTTAGTTAATCTTGACAGGTTGACATCTGTTACTTACTTTATTTGGATGATATGGAGGATGAGAAACCATGTTAAGTTCCAAAAAAGCATTTATGTTTGCTTCACTATCCAGATTATTAAAAGTTTCATCAAAACTACAGATTCTTTCCGAAAATACATGCACAATGACATTATTGACTTCAATTTAATTGGAAATTTCCTGAGGCTAGTTGGGTGAAGGTCAACACTAATGATGTTGCTAGAGAGTGTCCAGGTTTTTTGGTCAGTGTAGGTATTTTTTTTATGATAGTATGAGTGAGTATATATGTAGTTTCTCCTCTTTCTTTGGAGTCCAATTATGCTGAGGTTATGAGGTCATTTTGGCTAATGAGCTTTCTTGAAATAAAAGCTTCAAATGTATTTGGTTTGGATGTAACTCTTCCTTGCTTTGTCAAGCTTTTGGTTTGCTTAATGTTATTCCTTAGTCTTTGAGACAGAGATGGGAAAAGTGTATGAGTATCACATTTAATTCAAAGTTTTTCATATTTTCCATGAATGAAATCATTGTGTCCACAAACTGACTTCAGTTGTCTTGAGAATATATTAGATTTTAAATGGTATAATGTTTCACCTGTTATTATTAGGTTAGACTTTTTTTCACAATATATATCAACTCCCTTTATTTCATTTTGTTTAGTTTAATTGGAGAGTTGTGTTGTCTTTTCTTATCATAGGCCTAATCTTCTCTAATTTTGTATTTTTTTTCTTTTTTCTTATAATATAATATTATGTTTCGTGTGATAGTATATGATTATTGAATGATAGTATATGATTATTGGACTTTGAGATGTTAATCTAACTAATGCATGAATTTTATAAAAAAAAAACTGAATATTTAAATAAACATAAACAATGCTTGACTATACATTTAAAAACTTCTCAACAAAATCCATGCTGAGTCTCCTCAAACTAAGACGAAGTGGCTTCAATTGAAAGATGTCAAGTGCAGTGCATGTTCTTGAGACTGCAATTTCTATGTCAAAGTCCTCGAAAGAGTGAGTGAATTTTCTACCAAGTAGTATATGTACATGCAACTAGGTAAGATATACAGTGAGTCTTCATTTATGACAAGCTAAAAAGTTATACATATCATATGACATCATGGAACATAGATATAATGTCAATATAACAAATGCCAAATATTTAGGACACAGATTACTCCATAACATTGTCTTCCGAGTGAAAAGCTATCATTTATCTAGTATAGTATTTTGATTGATTGATCTTTCAGTCTTTAAAAGTGTATATTTTTCAAGTTAGTCCTTGAAAGCTAAATAAAAAGTTCCTAAAGAGTAACTTTCATTTTTCACCTTCAACTTTCATCGCTCACCTTCCTTTCACCTTACATTTAGGAGTAAATTATATTTTAATAATAACATGCAAGGATTAATTTTCTTTTTAATGATAACATATAGGTATCTACATGAAATGAAAACTGAATGTGAGAAATGAAAGTTACTTTCATGGACTTAATTTCATTTATTTAAATTCTAGGACTAAACTGAAATAATTTTACACTTTCAAGGTCTAAGTTGATCATTCTACCCGATATTTTCATTTGTACTTATTTGAACATTTAAACATGAATAACAGATAAATATAAGATATAACCAAAGAGTATATGAAATATGTGTAAAAGAAATTATAATAAGAGACTCTTTAATACTCTTTCTAGCAGATATTATTTGTTAAAATTGATTGAAAATTATAAAATCACAAGTAAGATTCATTAAATAAGTGAGACTTACAATTGTGATCCTATCAAACTTTAGTCTATACAGCAAAAGATGTACCAAAAAAGTATGTTGGAGAGTGAGTTATTATATTTCTGGTATCTGTAAAGTTGAAGAATCAGTACTTCTTTGATGACCACAAATGTACAACGATGTTTATCAAAAAGAGAAAACAAGTGTTCAAGAAAAAACCAAATTACTTGAATGTGCTCCACCCCTGAGGCAGCCTCCATTTTCTATGCCAATAGATAGAAACTCTTGACCACAGTGGTAATCTAGAACTGTACACTGGGGCTTGATCAGTAGGTCCTTCCACTATCAAAGGCAACCAAACATATCTTGAGTCCCTTAAGTCTGATGGATTCCATCTATCAGCCATGAAAATGAATGAACCTGGGAAACCAGGTAGGGGAAGCACAAAAGTGCTTTGAGCAAGAAAGGTAGCAATTCTAAACATTTTGTTCCCTCCAACACATGGATTTCCCAGTGTTTCCCAAGGCCCCAGGATTGACTCTGCTGCATGAGCCAGTGCTTCATTTGGGGCCCATCCCGTGCAGCCTGATGTGATCATGTAATATGTACCTTGGTGTTTGAACACAGCTGGTGCTTCTCTGCGCTGTCCCACAAAAACTCTTCTCATCACAGGCACCAAGTTCAGATAATCCTCAGTCATGGGTCCAATGTGCAGTACGTTGTTTTCTTCAGAGGAGTAGATAAGGTATGCCACACCATCCTCATCTTTGAAAACTGTCATATCCCTGCTTTCATATCCGTGGGGCCTTTGGCTACCAACATATTCAAATGGACCATCAGGCGTATCACTAATTGCTACGCCAACAGCAGCTTTTGTATAATTGCCATCGTCAATGTGCATCCACATGACATACTTTCTGGTTTTCTCGTTGAAAATTACTTTTGGCCTCTCAAGCACATTGGACTTGTATAGGTCGTGGGTTCCATTCATTTCCTCCGCAGCCAATACAATACCTTCATTTTTCCATGTCCATAAGTCCTTAGAAGAATAGCAACCAACTCCTATAATGTCCACCTGATGGAGAGAAAGAGAGATAAAGGCTAGATTTTTTGTCACCAGGGTATGCAGCTTAGTATCACATACATGTTTGATTGTGAAAAAAAAGACACCTTCAGTAGGCTCATATCATAGTAATAACATCATTATTCTCACAAAACTGCCTTGCAAACAGTTATCTATAAATCTTTCCATAATCACGAATATGTTAATGTTGAAGAAACAAGGTTACTGCATAATCCGTAAAAGTGTATAGGGATAGAAGGCAAAATCGGTAAAAGCATAATCGACAGTGGACATGGGGACCAAAACACCCTGCAACAAACACACTAGTGCTACCACAGAAAAAAATAAAAATAAAAAAACTGTCCAAGCTATTTGATGCAGAAACAAAAGTTTACCTTGGTCATTCCATATATGAACTTGCTATTGACATGGGGAAGGTCCAAGGGGCCAAGATCTTTTCCTTTTTTTTTTTCTTTTAAATGTAACGCTATGTAAAATCTTCTTAGAGTTGTGTAAGAACTAAAAGGGATTGGAGAATTTAGGAGAAACAAGTCTTTGTTGATCAACAGAATTTGAGAAAACTTACATGTCTTGGCAGTAAAAACATATTGTTTCAGAAAAGAACCTGTACTCAGTGGATTTCTGAGCCTTGATGGGACATATAAGCTATGGAAATTTCAGTCAAAGCAGAAGGTCTCATCTTGGTAAAGTACTAACCCATCGTCATGCCTTAGCTCAACTTCGTCAAAGTTGAAGTGTATCCTCCCTCAAAGAAGGTATATCATTGATTTGATTGGCAAGACTGGTTTATTGGAAGCTAAGCCATGTTAGATCCTGATAAATCCTACTGTCAAACTTGCAGAAAATGATGGTAATACGTCTGCAGATGCAGAACGGTGAAGAAAATTGGTTGGGACACCTAATTAACTTGCAGTCACACAAGCTTTGACACAGATTTTTCTCTTAGTGTGGTGACTGATTAGTAAACTAACATCCTCCGAGGACAGCCAGTTGAGAAGTTTTCTACACTTTGAAATCCAAATGGAGCTCCTACGCAAGGCATATCTTATGGTGACTGTGTTCACTGCGAGGTGGACAATTTGTCTGACACAATTTGGGCTGGTTCAATTTGAAAGAAACAAACAGTGGTGCATTCCAGTACAGTATTTCTATGCCCAACTCTGTCATCTGTGTTTGTTACAAGGATACTAAGGCCTAAACTAAATCTCTCGGTATGTTTCATCCATTAAATACATGTCTATACAGGTAACTAGGGGTAAAGAAGGATCAATGCATGTGGCAAACTCAAATGTGAATCTTTAGGCTTTATTCTCTGTTTACTAAGCAAAGGATGCAACTGCTAAAAGTTCACACTAACATAATAGAAGCTAGCCATTTACAGCCATTAAATTTATTTAATGAAATAGAAAATACTAAATAAACTCCCACAGCCAGCAGTTTAATTATTGACTAATGGTTAATAATATTTTCAATTGAAATAGCTTACCCGAGCAGCTCCTCTTTTGTGAGCACGGTATGTGGGCCCATCTTTATATTCACCGTACCAATAGTATGTGTGTGATCTTTCATCATATAGAATGCCCCCTCCATGAGCTTGAATAGGATTTCTATCGGTATCCAACCAAATTCTCCCAGGGTAGTAGTAATAGCTATCATTCCCCGTGACCTTCACTGGATCAATAGCACTCTTGTTACCAGGAAAGAAAACATGTCTCAGTCTTGAATCTTCATCCAAGAATTCATCAACCAGTGGGGTTACCCGCTTATGCCTGCGTTTTGCAGCCCGAGGGGACCTCTTCCCCTTTGGTGGAGGAAGTTGGATGATTTCCTCTTCCACTTGTTGGAGTTCACGGAACTGAGGATGATTAGTCACACGCAGTTGCAACTCTCTACCTTCCCCATGTTTGTGCTGAATATTGGAATACAGATGAAACAAAAGTAGGCATCCTAACAAGCTCCATATCACAGCTGATGTAGAATAGCATCTGCTCCCTGCATTGCAACGTAAAGTGGTTGGTTTCCTGTATAGGATCCTCATCCTCATTTCCTCTTCCTTTTTAGAATCCTCAAACTCATGCTGGAAATTGCAATTAACAAAATGCAACCTATTGAGACCCGATAACCCAATTGAAAGAAGTCACAAAAATCTACTTTACATGCAATGACTAATGAGAAAATCTGAAAATCGTAGAATAAAACATTGCATAATTGGGTTTTGCCCTTGCTGTGTATTGAGCACATCAAAATAAATGTCTCGTGTGTGATAAATATATATAGTAGTTTTATAACTGAATATAAGGACATGGTGGACAATGTTTGAATGCAGAGACACAGTACACTTAGGCAAAAGTTTGGTGAAAGGAGGTATTGTTTGATGAAGAAATAAGTTACTTGATGAAAACAATATACATGTATGTGAAAGGAAATCAAAAGGTTAAAATTTATAGTCATTATATTTGTAAAACTTCGAATTCTGAACATCCTTCATAAACGAAAATTTGGAACGAATTCCCTGCAGTCGAAAAGTAAGCGAGAATAACATGTATGTTCATCGCAATAAGAGATTGCATGTAGCGCTAAAAGCTGATTTTACAAAAGCCACCTTACTTCTTTCACTGTTTTGCTACTGAATCAAATTATTTCAAAATTCTGACCCACATATTAATCACATTAAATTCATCATTTTAAACTTTATAAAGGTGAAAAGGGTTTTACAGACAAGATAGTACGAGGATAATGCAGGGTAGAATGGGTGATTCCTATAAGAATTAGAGTTCAATCCCGTGTATCAGAATTAAGAACTGTTCTCCACAGACTCAATTTAAAAAAGGAAAACAAAAACTTGAAGCTAGAAAGCAAAGTTAAGTGTGGTTGAAACAGAACACTCCCTCACCTGGGGCAAGCCGAACTATGAAAGTAGCAAAACGACCCGACATGAGGTTCTCTTGTTCGTTACAGAGACATTGAGTAATAGATAGGGTGAATCCAGTGTTTTGCGGTTCAAAAAGGAGGAAATTAAGAAGACGAAGTTGTCGTTGAGAAGTTAATTTAGGGCGCTGTTTGGATCTGAGTTTATGACGTTGACTTTACAACCAACGAAACCAAAGATGCCCTTGTGTTGCGGTGGTGCCTTTGTCTTTTTGTTATAACAGCTATGTATGACTCTGAAGTTACGGTTCTTCAACTTCTTCCCATTCTTAATCATACATATCAGCATTTAGATTCAGTACCATCTCAAGTTTACTTTAACATGCTCCACCGCCTACTTTCACCGTATTTTCAACACGGTCTTTCTAATTTCAAAACTTGTCATAGTTAGAAAATACTTTTAATTAAAACAGATAAATCTCTCCATAAAATGGATTTGACATACAATTGATTTTTTTTTTTATTTTTTTTTCTCACTTTTCTTACAAACATTTATTTCCATTTCTTATTAAAATCCGAATAAGTTCAAATGGGAGATGGATTGATCTGTGATCCTAAAAGCTACCACTCATAATACGCTTAATTGTAAACCATATTTAGAAAATCGGAGAAATTCAAAGATTTCCGTAAATTGAATTCGCACTTATTTAGATGGTAGATAATCGGGGAAAGAGTTTGTGCTACAAATGTGTGAGGATATTTGATTATTATAAGAAATAACAATATTTTTAATAATTAATACTATAGTTAAGATTGACTTCAAAATTTTCTTAATGCTCTTCGTTATATCACATCAGGATTTACTCTCGATGTTTTTTTTATTAATAGGGAACTTTCATTTTCTTTAAATTTCCGGTTAATGAGTTCGTTTGTTGTGTTGTTACACCTAAAAAAGGCTATACTTTTTAAATTAATGATCAATTGATTTTTATTAATATAGTGTATATTAGTTACGTGCTCGTAACTTTTTACATATGGCTTACTGATAATATGGTACCTTGTTATATAGAAAATTAGATAATTTGCCATTGGTTTAATAGACTGTATATAATTGTTAAATTGTGTTGGGTTGTTGTTAAGGTCATGTGTTCCGAAAGATATGAGAGACATAAGTAACATAAGAAGGTAGTAGAATGAAAACTTATGAGCGTTAAGTGCAAAAGTGAAATGATTTTATTAAAGGAAGATAAATAAGATAAGATGATAAATTATTAACTCGATCTGCGTCCATCGATCACAAAAGATCTATACTCGGGTTAGGTAAAAACAAGTATAGTGAAATTTAATTCATGAAACATGTTTTTGTTCATTGTGGTGAGCCTAATTATAAGTGATTGAGATTAAGAGTGAGTATATGGATTGATTTAACTTTTTAAGTTTGTTAGATAAATATAGCCAATAAAATAAGAAAAAAAAAATTGGCCAATTGTTTCCTAAACCAATTTTGATGGTTGAACATGGTTCGTAGAGGGTGGACATTGCTCTAGTGATGTGTGGTAGAGTTGGTGATGGTGTTCAAAACGAAGGAGAGTTGGTGGGAGGTAAGTTTGGGTGGTATTTTTTCTATAGTAGTTGTAATAGAATGGGATAGATGACGAAAATCAACTTTCAGAAACGACTTCCAGAATCAGAAATCCATAAGATGTTTTATTTAGAAATAATGAATTATAGAAATGTCGTTCCAAAATTGAAAAAAATGTTATGGTGATAGAATGGTGGTGTATTATGTGATAAAAAATTGCATTTTTGAAAGGGTATTCTAAAAGACATATTTGTATTACGGAAATCAATTTCAGAATACAAAATGACTTCTAGAATTGTGTTATGGAAATCAAATTCTTGAATAAAAAATGGCTTCCAAATTTGTGTTATTACAAAAAGGCTTCTAGAATACAATTTTTCAGTTCTGGAATAGTCTTTCTCAAAGGACTTATGAAATTTTAATCCTAAATGGTTTTATGACTTCTGGATTTTAGTTTCCATAAAATAAAATGTTGTTCTTATAAATGAAAGTAATATTGGATGTAGGGAGGTTGATGTGTATGTCAATTAGATATTGTAGAGTCAATATCTTATAATGCATTAAATAATAAATGTAGGAATAGTTGGCTTTAAAAGAGGGTTGAATGGAGTCTAAACTCAGTAAACAAAAATCATCTAACAAGAACGTCAAAAATGAAACAGGTTTTATACTGATTCACCCTAATCTCTTAGGTTACATCCAGTTCTCTTTTGAATAAATCGTTTAAGAAGTTTCATTATTCAGTTAATAGTTACAACGAGTACACTAACCTCTCCAGGATATTCGAGTATACGAACCTCTCCAGGTTATGCCAGTCTCAATCTCTCTTCTCCCTGATATCAATATCACTCAAGATTGAAAAAAAAAACAATAAAAACTCACAAGGGTTTACTTCACAATAGTAAAAAATTACACAATAGTTTCATACAACCCAATAATCTAAACATGCTCTTAATAGCATATTGAAAATAGATACTCAATAAATACTTTAATTTCTTCAATGTATTGTATGATGTATTTCTTTTTTTTTTTCTTCTTGTATTTCAACTTGAGATTGTTTTTTGAAACAAACCATTAGGATGACAATCTTCATCATCTAATTATTAAAACTAATCATTGAAATAATAAATAATTATTGTTTCTTTAGAAAAATTTATAAGACAAATAATTTCATTTTTTTATTTGTATTATTTATTAAAATCAATTTATAAGAACAAGTAATTTTAAAGCAGCATATAATTTTAAAAACAAGTATAAGATAACTAAATTTCTCTTAATTAAATCCATATATATTCTAAATATTCGATTATCAAATCCTAAATATTCGGTTATCAAATCTTGTAACTGCCATTTAATGATTTAAACAAAGCTTCTAAATATCTTTCATTCATTTATTATCTATTATATTCAAATATCCTTCTAAATATCTTTTATTTATTTATTATCTATTATATTCATTATCTATTATATTCAAATATCCTTCTAAATATCTTTTATTTATTTATTATCTATTATATTCAAATATCCTAAATATTCGGTTATTAAATAAGGCTTCTAGATATGGATGATTAATTCCAGGTAAGTACTCACAAGGCTTCTATTCATTTATTGTCTATTATATTTCTGAAAGGCTTTCAGTGAGAATCTTCTGCAAGAAACACACTTCTTGTTGTTCCACACAGGCCTCGCTTCCCCAAAAGTCATCTTCAATCAGAAGGTTTAAGTTATTGAGCAAGAAAGTTTATCAATTATTTAAAGACAAAAGTAAATAAGTGAGTCAATTGAACTTGAAAAAGTGTTTAATCGGAGAGAAAAAAACAATGGAAATGTAAATAAATGTTATTTTTGATATTACTAGAGACGTGGTGCTTCCCATTGTAGTTCATCCATTCGGTACAATTCGTTATATTAAAGAAAAGCTCAAAAATATTTTTTTTCCAACAAATTTTATCTTGGATAGCCCATTTCGACCATCTCCACGTTTTGAACACTCGCATCCAGATGCCGGTGAGGACTCTTGCAGGTGAGGACTCTTGTGGTTGCAGCGCAAGGACTCTGACAGTTCAAAGGCCGCGACAAATCTTATGCTAAATTAATTATTTAATTATTATTATTTATTTGATTATATAAAATAATATTATTTATACATTATATATAGATATTTATTAGATTGAGTCTATTATTAATTAATAATATATAAAGAAATTTTTATAATTTTTCAAAATCAGTTTTTATTTTATTTTATTAAAAAATAAAGAAAACTATATATGCTTTTATCCTAGAACAATTTGTACGTACTCTTTTTTGTTAGCTTTTTATCATGAATGTGAAATTTTTGTTGTTAAATAATAATCCTCAAAATCCATGTAATTTCAACTTTAAATTTTCTTCTTGATCGTGGTTGTGTGTTTGTGAGGTTGTTTCGGTGAAATGGTTGGACAAATTTTGATGGAAAGTATCTTATCTAAATCTTTTTCTTTTTTTCGTATTTGGCTAATTTTTTTATTAAGGGTAGAGTTTATGGAAAAACTCAGATTTTTTATTTTGGGTATATTGTTCAAGAATGAAACTTTTCTTATCACATTCGTACTGTGTGAACTCATGAACTTTATGTACTTGGATTAGTATTTTATCCTCATGTCTTATATTGGACTTACATTTGGCGTAGGTAACTGAAATTTGCCCGTCGTTCAACACTTTAATTATTTTCCCTATACTATTATACCTGTCCAGCTTTAAATAATTTTCTGAACTAACCAATCATGTTCAAAATTTCTATATTTTTCTTCCTTCAATTGTAAAAGGGTTTTGCGTGAAAATGTATGTGAGTATATCACAGTGCCATGTAGTTATTTTTATTTTTTTTGTTTGGTTTATAGTAATAGGGTGATTTACTGTTTTACTTTTTAGAAATGATCAATATTTAATTAAAATGAAAATATTTATTATATTGAAAGCACGTAAGGATGCCTGTATTGAATGTTATTTTATTTAAAATTTGACATCTTTTAAGATTTTGACTTAGAAGTTTGATGTCTTTTGGTTTCCCTAATTTTTTTAGTAAAAAAAATGTTGTTCTCTAATCTTTTTATGTTATTGTTGATGGTTAATTATATATTTATTGAGTATTTATAATGTAAATATATTTTGTGAATATTGTTGGATATTTTCATGATTGAGAGTTCGTTTTCGCGAGACAGATTGTGATAAAATATCAATTTTGTGAATATTGTTGGATATTTTCATGATTGAGAGCTCGACTTCGCGGGACAGATTGTGATAAAATATCAATTTTGTGAATATTGTTGGATTCTTACATAATTTTAATCTCACATTCGATAGACGAATTATTTTAAGTGTACTATTCTATTGTTGAACATTATTGTTCTTATTGTTGCATTAAGATTTATATTAATAATAAACTTACCTTTGGTTTGTTTATTTTTAAGTAATTCTTGATGAATGATTTATTATATTCTTAAGGTTTTCACTATCCTCTCAATATTAACTTTAAGGATATGATAATGAAAGCTCAACAAACAAACTATGTGGGTTAATTTGCTATTGTTGATACGTTCTATTCCAGCTTTACCTATGTAAATAGGTTTCTTGATCAAGCTGAATGTAACTAATTATGAGGACCGAGTGAGAAGTTTTCTAAATCTCAATATTCTCATAATAATTGTAAAATTGCACAAATAGAGAAAAATTCCTTATGCTTCCGCTATTGGCAGTCTTATGTATGTTCAAGTTTGCACACATCTTGATATTGCTTTTGTTGTTAATGTACTTGAACGATACTTGATCATATTCCCACAAAGTTTATGATTGTAGATCCCTTAACTAAGGGATTGACTATTAAAGTCTTTGTTGATCATGTAACTCAGATGGGTATAATGAGATCTTTTGATGTATTGGTTTAGTGTGAGTTTTCTTTCATGTATATATACTTCCTATTTTGAACCTCATTTATTGTATTGTCGTACCTATTGAAATGTTTGACAATAATTATTTATTGTTGTGACAACAATTATTTTATATTGCCATATTTTGTTTATTATGATTTGCGCAATTGTTATTACGGCATAATTTTGAGACATTTAGGACCCAGTCTCAAATTATTATTGTGGTGAGATTGTTTTAATCTCATATAACATCTTGGGCGGATGATTGGGACATAATTGTATATTTCACATTTATAAAGGTCACTAAAATGTAGGTGTTTTATTTTTGTATGATATCATCACTCCTTCGAGTGTGTCTGCAGATATTTTCATTTTGGATCTTTTGGTTATAAATGTTGTAATATTTTGGTATTTTTATTGTGGTCATATTTGTGAATTGTTCTAGATTAATTTTCAATATTGTGATCTAATTTATGTTGTCCAAGTGGGAGATTGTTAGATTAATTATTTTGTGGACATACATAAATTAGTAATTTTTCTAGATTAACTTATTTGCCAAAATATTATGTAACCATTATTGTTATTATTTATTCTATTGTTATTATTTATTTGGTTATATAAAATAATATTGTTTATATTGTGTGAATATTTATTAGGTCAGTTGATAATAAGTGGGCTGAGCCCATTATTAATTAATAATATATAGAAGAGTCCCTACAATTACTTATTATACCCTATTAAAGAATAAATAAGACAGTTCTCTGTATAACCTTCTGACCTTGGAGCAATTTGTACACACTCTTCTTTCTTATTCTTTCTTATTCTTTGTAGAGAGGTAATTGATCAAGAAGGACAAAACTAACAGATGATGAATCAAAGCTCTTCTTTATTTCAGGTTTTGATTCTTCTTATCTTTATATAATATTACGTTCTCATATGTGTTAAGACTTGATTCGGCAAGTGTACTGAGTCACAAGTAATATAGTGAATTAAGTAAAGATGTCGATTCCTCAGGGAACAGTTCTGTTTTAGAATTTCAGCGTCACTACTCAATAAACAAATTCAGTTTTAAGATGATTTGATAATAATTCGAGTCAAAAAACATAAAAGAACAATTAAAAATAAGTAACAATTATAAAAAGGAGTTTACAAGATCTAGAAGGACTCTGGGATTGAACTTCATCTATCTCCCTCATTCATATTTTGGATTTGATAAAAACATACAATATCCGTAACTACTCACAATTGATGCACATATAAAAATCATTCACATTGATTCCTCTGATATGAAATTCATAAGGAAATTTCCTAAACACTGATCCCTCAGCTATTTAGTAAATTACCCAGCATTAAGAACAGATGTTATACGCAATCAATACATCGAAACCTATCCCTAGCATTCCAATATATTGAGTATTTTCATCTAGGTCAGAAACTCAAAAGTACTTCCCAGTTAAATTTAAGAATCAAAATCAAGACTCTATTGATCAGATAAAATCTAGCATTATGCAAAAGATGAAAATACCAATTGAGTAGAAACTGAATATTATATATAAAAATCACTAAAATATGAATGTGTTCAAAAGATTACATTCAATCCCAAAGATGAAGAATTAGCTACCCATGGTAGCCATTACAACCCAATGAAAGGAAGATTGCAAGAGGAGAAGAAAATCTTGATTCTAGCCATCTGCCTCCGTCCTCTAGGTCTTCATGTCTCCCAAAACCCTAAAAATCTCCTTTTAAACTTGGTTTTGGACCTAGGTTAAGTGGCTTTTCTCTTGGGTCTTTCTCTATTTTAAACTTTTTATTTCTTTTCTTCATGAATCTTCCAATCTATCATTTTTTTCATTCTTTGATACCTGAAATTTCACAATAATTGAGATTAAATAATTTTCTTTAACTCATGACTCAGAACATAAATTTAAATCCAAAAACTCTAAAATTGGGAGTAATTACTATTTTAAATAACACTTAAATCCACAAGTACTCAATATTTCTCATATATAAAAACACTCAAAATTGGTATTTATCAACTCCTCCCAACCTATAATCTTGCTTGTCCTCAAGCAAAGTAATTGGACTCACACAAAATATTTTCCAAAACAAAAACAATGGTTGCTCAAAAATCAGACCCATGTTCAATCATCAGACAACATTCATTTTCAAACCAAGAATTCAATATAAGAGAGATCAGATATTCTAAGTCAAATTAAAGCAGGAACAAGACACAATCAATCTACAAGAGAAACAACTCAAACAAAGACATGATAATCTAATTGAGGATTTTCTCTCTTAATATCTCACAGGGTAGTGTCTCTCTCAACTTCCACTGACTCTGAACAAATCAAAGTTGCCTTTCATTTTTAGTCAAATCACAAACACACAATCAATATGGATCTTAAGGTCTTTTAAAGGTTGTAATGAGGCTGGGCTATAAAGAAGATTGGTTTTTCAGATAACAAAATGCATACTTCAGATAAGGAGAACAAATCTACAAATGAGACAAAATTTCTCTTAGAAAGAATTAATCTACCAACTCTTGATTTCATCCAACCATATATATA
>Ga0209489_101258_pt1 | contig 51890 bp, 13 predicted proteins | sample SiratrowhiteBW_FD_187527 | JGI IMG/M metagenome (GOLD analysis project Ga0209489, IMG submission 187527) | Root nodule microbial communities of legume samples collected from California, USA - Siratro white BW (SPAdes) (version 2) | ecosystem: Host-associated > Plants > Roots > Nodule | place...
CTAGACTTTTAGAAAAACTTGAGATAAAAAAAAAAAAAAAAAAAAAAAAAAAAAAGTTAAAAAAAAAAAAAAAAAAAAAAAAAAAAAAGATTAGACTGAGTACTGTAAAAAGGAAATGATGAAAGATTTTTCACCTCAGTCTTAATTTTCTTTCTTTCATTTATTTGTTTTTTAACATCAGAAATAAACATCTTCTATTTCTTTTAGTTTTGTTCTTTTATTTTTTTTATAATTAATTTGGTAGTTTACTTTACTTTAATTTTTTTATAAATTTAATATAACCTAATCTTATTTTTCTTTTTTAATAAATTTCATGTTATAACTTTACATTTAATTTGAATTTTAATTAAAAGAAATTATGTAAACTAGGAATAATAATTGGCCCGTATCCAATAGATAATCCTTAAAATTATCCAGATTCTTTATACTTTTTTACTAATATTACAAATATTTTTTAACCATTGATTTTTTTATTCTTATAACATTTAAATCCCTATCACTATCTTCTTAATGAGATATCACAATTTTTGTAATTGCTTATTTTTATTAGAAAATTATAGTCGTGTTTTCTATTTTTTAATGATTTCACTCGGTATCCTCTGTTTTTTGAATACCTACAAAAAATTCTTAATTACTTTAATAGTATTACACTTGTTGAGATTATAATAATATACTTTTATCTATTCGCAATATAATTTTTATTGTAGAGAAACAAAGTATCTGTTCACAAATAATAAACAATTAGTATATATAAATCGAATTTCTTTATGTTATCTATTTTAAAAAGACAACTCTTATACATTACACTTTATCTTTTATAATTGCTTAAAAAAAGTACTACAATAGAATTCTTGTAAGAGTCATTATTATAAATATTAAAAAAAACATAGAACTATGTAGAATTAAAAAATTTTAGAGCTGTCATTTTGATTTACTCTCTTCTTTTCTAAACATGGTCAAGAACGCCATGTGACTTGAGTATTGGAAGTAATAAACACAAATATAAACATTTTTTTAATACAAATTATGTTAAGTATTAGTATGAATTTTAATATCTTAATTAAATTAAAATTTTAAAATTAATAAATTATTTGTTATCACATTAAAAATATTATTAAAAAAATATTTCATGGATATTGTTTTATAAGCTAGGAATCGTACAATTAAGTGATATAATCCAATAAAGAATGTTGGAATTTGTTTGATTCTTTGAAGAATGTGGAGTACTATCTGACATGAAAACTGATAAAAATATAGAATAGTTAACTATAATTAGAAAAATAATTAGATAACTAATAATAATGTAACTCAGTATTCCACAGGAAAATTCCTTCAGATTATTCTAAAATCTAAATAGTAACTGGGGACGCCGCCGGCTGCTAGTAACAAACACTAACAAAAAGTTAATTAAATTAATTAATACAACTGTTTAAAAAAGTATATGAATTAAAAATTGAATCTTATCTTGACTAAATAAAGTAAAGCATCTTTTAAAAGATATAAAATAATCTGAAATTATAAACTCAAACATAAGTGTATAGGTTCTTTACTTTATTGAATTCTAAACAAATAAATATTCCTCAATTGGTTGATTTGAAATCAAAAATATGAAAAGGAGCAAAAGAAAACCGTCCACACCTTTTACAAAAGGAGATGTGAATGCATATTACCCCAGATATAAGATTCTCTCATTCATAGTCTTGAAGTTCACATATTAGTTCTAGAACTATCACTCACAATTTGCTAATTAAAGGAAGGGTGTCAATGTAAAAACAAAAGGTGTTTGGGTAGTCACAAGCATAATCTTTATATGCATTAGATTCTAAATACTTAGTGATGAACTCGATCTATGGGTTTAGATTGGGTATGGCAATTATTCCATTCAAATCACCAGCTTTCAATCACGTTGATGAATGCTAGAATTTGACCTAATTGAGGGTATTTAGATCAGTGGTATTAATTATATTGAAAGGAAGAAGTGGAAGATATACCAAACTTATGATAAATGCTTATATAGAATCAAGTGTTAATTGAATATAATAAATTTTGTTATTTTAAATTAAGTTGCTATTAAACATTCTTTTATATGTTTAAAATTTTTATATTTTTCAATTAATTATTTACTATTTAATTTTATTGTCATTTGATTTTGTTGTTATTCAAGATAATATAGTTATTAATAAAAAGAGACTTAAGTAAGTGTTAAAGTTCTTTACAATTGAGTGTTTCTATTAAAAATTTTCTTTGAATGTCTAAAATATTTATATTTTTCAGTTGACTTCTTATCATAAATTAGAATGATATAATAATTTTATTTTATAGTCTTAAACACAATATCATAAATTTGAATAATAAGAAAAATGAAAATCTGAAATCCTAATTATCTTTATCAGGTGACATATCATTTTTGTTTTAGTATTTAACTCAAAACAATTACGTAGTTTTTTATAAAGATAATTAAGATTATAAAAAAAAAATCCACTTTCAAGTTCATGATATTATGTTTTTAAGATTGTGAGATTAAATCGTCACGTTAAAATTTAAGGTTTAGGATGTAAATCTTGTATACTTAATTGAAAAATATAAAGTTTTTGAATTTTATAAGCATCTTTAGCATCAATCCCTAAGTGAGATAGCAAATGAGAAGTAATCTTGTTTAACAATTTTATTTTAATCTGTCCAATATCTTGAATTTGAAGTGTCTAAGATGGTTTGAAATGCAGATGAATCTCACTGAACTTTCTGAACTCTTCGTATTCAATGGAGAATAATGACCACAGAAACAAGAGGAAGCAGAGGGCTTATGTAAACGGATAAGCAATTATACGAAAGGGGTAATTAGATTCCCCAAAGAAAATATTCCATTTCGTTTGTGTACACAGAATAAGAATTTGTGTGCTGCGGTTCCAATATTTGTTGGTTCTCAACACTTTACGTATGTGTATTTTCACTCACAGATTTTGTTGCATCTATGCTAGTGCTTAGAATATATCACATGTTCTCAAATTGGATTTTATTATCTACCCATCTTTAACAATAGCAATGTGTTTGTGTATGTGTTCTTTCCTAATCCACATTTTTCAGTGACATGGAATGTTTTTTTCTGAGTTGCAAGCACTTCATTTCCAATTCTCTGATTTGTCATCCATCTCTCTCAGCCACGTTTCCAAACATGGATAAATACTATTTTTTGTGGAATCGGTTGTTGTCATACTAATAGGGAAACTCTACAGTTCGTGTGATAAACCACTTTGTCCTCTAGTTTCATTGGATGCATAATGAAAGTCATGTCTTGTTGGAGCCACTTAGTTTCGTGGCAAAATATGATTGAATCTGCAAAATTTTGGACTAATATGTAGGAGGCAACTCAGCATGTGGGCATTAGGTATTTATCATTGGAATCCAGAGGGTTTTTCTATGTTTGATCGAATCTCGATAAAAGTGTATACGATGATTGTGCTTGTGGTTGACGTTGAAGGTTTACAGATAATGAAAATACACTCGTTATCGATAAGAATAATATATGTATAAGACTGTTTTTAGTTCAAGTATTTCAATAAATTATATTTTAAAATGTATTTATAATACAACTTGTTACTGTATAATATAAAAAAGAGTCGGAAATGGTATGCTAAGAAATACTTTATTGAGATTAAAACTTAATTCCAAACATCCTAATTAATTTTTATTATAATTATTAAAATAAAATATATTATTAAATTTGTAAAAATTATCCATAAAAAACAATTATAAAATAAATAATATTTACAATTTTATTATAAATATTTTTTATTGTAAATAGTTAATTGAGTTTGAACAAAAGATACAAAACTTAAAAAATAAAATAATAAAAATAAATTATATTAATAAAATAAATTTCATAGTGGGATTTTCTTTTCGATGGTCGGACCTTATCCTATACATATAAACATATAAATAGGAGTTTCCTTTTATATTTTAAAAATAGAATGAATATTGATACGATGATATCAATTTTATGTCTAAAACTTGTTTTTGAGTTCTTTAAGATAGTCTCTAAATTCAACTCTTCTAGCCTCTTTTTAAGAGTTGCTGAAATTTCTCTCTTTAAGAAACCTTAGCCTGCCACTTCTTTTCATAGAAACCTCCTCCTCTATATAGTTTCCACCTTACTCCACTACTTCCACCGATTAGAATTAACTCCTTCCAGAAATACCTCCATCATCTATGATCTTAAGGGGCAAGGTCATTTACAGTAGCCAGGAGAAGTCATCATAAACTAGTGAGAGTGAGAAATCAAGTGAACATAAAAGTAAGGATGCTTATTCTTATGAAAGAGACCTACTCAGGATAAAAAGTAAGCATCTTTCATACAAGATGTAAAACTTTTCATAACACTTGTTCTCTCATTTTAGACAGTGGTTTATGTTGTAATTATTACAACATTAGGTTGGTTGAAAAGTTGAATATTATTATCTTGTCTTATCCAAAACCATACAAATTTCATTGGCTTAATAAATTTGGGGACATGATAGTAGATTATCAGTTGAAGCTTAAGTTCTCAAATGGAAATGATAGGATAAAGTACTTTGTGATATAGTGCCCATGAAGGCATGTCATATCTTATTAGGAAGGTCCTGATAATATGACAACAAATATATGCATAACGGTCTTACCAACGAGATAACTCTCACACATAAGGAAAAGAATTTTGTACTTCATCCTCTAACACCTACCTAGGTATTAAACGATCAAGTCCAAATGAAACAAACGAGAGAGGAAGAGAAGAAAAAAAGAACGAAAAACATCCCAAAACCATGACTAAAGGTGAATAAGAGGTGTGGGAGCTTAGTGTTCCTTCCTATGTGGTCATTTAGAAAGAGGAAATTTTGTCAAATAAACAAGAAAGAAAAAAAGTTTTATTCACTGAACAACCTCCATACCTCCTCTTTCATAAAGGAACACTTGCATGCACTGTCATTTCTAGTGAATCCAAGGTTTTACCTCCTTGAGTCCAAAAGTTTTTAAAAGAATTTGGTGATATATTCCCTCGTGAGTGTCTAGTGAGACTTCAACTTTTTAGGAGTATAAAACACCAAATAGATCTTGTTCTTGGAGTTAGTTTACCAAATGTACAAGCTTACAGGACAAATCCTCAAAAGAGTGAGGAGATAGAATTTCAAGTTCAAAAGTTATTAGATAAGGTTTGGATTCAAAAGAATTTTAGCCCATGTGTTGTCCTTGTTTTATTGGAGACAAAAAAAGTAGAGAATGAAAAATGTGTTGTGAGTGTAGAGCCATCAAGAACATTATAATAAAATACAAACACCAAATTCTTAGGCTATGCTATATAAATTGCATGGGTCTATTTTTTTTTTCTAAAATTTATTTGAAGAGTAGTTATCACTAGATTTGAATCAAAGAATGTGATGAGTGGAAAACCACTTTTAAGACCAAATTTGGATTATACGAGTAGTTAGTAATGCTCTTTGATCGTACTAATGCATCAAATACTTTCGTTAGGTTTATGAGTCATGTTTTCAGGAATTGTATAGGAAAAATTGTTGTTGTTTATTTTGATGACATTTTAGTATATAGTTTTAAAACATTTGAGGGGAAAAATCAACTTTTTGCCAATATAGATAAGTGCACCTTTTGTATAGATAGTGTTATCTTTCTAGTATTTATAGTCAACAAAAATGAGTTTCATGTGGACCCTGATAAAATCAAAGTCATTGAGGAGTGACCTATTCCAGAAAATGTAATTGAAGTTAAGATCTTCCAAGCTTTTACAGAAGATTTATTTCTAACTTCTGTAGTCTAGGTTCATCACTCAATGGATGTTTATTGAAAAGAGAAATGTGAACAAACATTTCAAAACCTTAAGGCTCAACTCACCAATGCACATATTCTAGTCTTGCTTGACTTTTCTAAAACTTTTAAGATAGAATGTGATGCATTAAAAATTAGCATAGGTGTAATTTTTTTGTAAGGAGGGCACCCCATTACTTATTTCGTTGAAAAACTTCATGGAACCCACTCAACTACCCCACTTATGACAAAGAGTTTAATACTTTAGAAATGGTCCTTCAAACTTGGGAACACTACTAAGTGTCCTAAGAGTTTGTCATTCATAGTGACCACAAGTTACTTATGTATTTGAAGGGTCAAAAGTTTAAGAGGCATGCAAAGTGGATGAAGTTTTTAGAACAATTTTTGTATGTGATTAAGTATAGGAAGAGTAGGAGTAACATTGTTGTTGATGTTTTATCTAGAAGGCACACCTTGTTTTCAAAATTGGAGCCTTGGATTCTTATATTTGATCACATACTTGAATTGTATCCTAAATACTTTGGTTTTTCCTCCACCTTTATTAATTGTCAAAATAGGACAAAGGATGTTGCATTGATGAGTATATTTTTATTCACACTTAGAGTTTTTAACCTTGACTTTCTTAGACTGTAATTAAGAATAAATTCATTGTTTTAAATAAAATTATTAATTGGGCCTTAATTGAGATTATTGGTTAAACTTGGATTTTGAGCATATTCTCTTACTTTTCTTGTTTATAATTATTTGCAAAGACTCCAAATCTAATCAAATATTTTGCAAAGATAAATAAGGTTAAATACTCTAAGTGTGAATAAAAATATACTTATCATGCATCTCAAACTTGTTTTTGAATTCTCTAGGATGATCTTATAAATTCAACTCTCCTAGTCTTTTTTCTTTAAGAATTGATCGAACATTTCTCTAAGAAAACTTTAATCCACCACTTCTTTCCATAGAAACCTCCGCTCCTTCTATAGCTTCTACCTTACTCCATCATTTTCATTTATTAGAATCAACTCCTAAAACCAAGTCCATCTAATATCATCATTTCCACTTATTGGAATCAACTCCTAAAACCAAATTGATCAAATATCATAATCTTGATTTTGATAAATATATCATTTATCTTCTACAATCATATTACTCAAGGTAATAAATAGGTTTCTTTTATACTAGCATCACACAAACATGTCAAACAACATATAATTGAAAATTGAAGTTGAAATACTTTAAATATGTATTTAATATTCTTTCTTCCTCATTTAATCATTGTGCAAATGTTTTTTTTTTTCAATTCTTATATCATTGAAATGATTATCACAAATGTGACGAAATTTAGATAAATAACATTTATTAAATAATATCTTATACTATATTTGATTTTCATTCACTGTGTATCTGTGTATTGTATTATAGGATGTATAACTTTACCTAACTTCTTACACATTAGAAATATTTATTAAAATAATGTCATTAATAACTTTTTATTTAAACTTTTTCTATGTTTGCATATGTTTCCATATTATTTATTATGAATAATATGTGATTTTTTTAACAAAAAAATATAAATAGCTTTATTTTGAAGCAATTATTACTTCAGCAATCAATTTTTTCTTTAAAATACTATAACTATCATATCAGTTACCTCTAATAATACCGTGGTCTAAAAAAAGTGTAGCTTTTACATTTAAAATATTCTTATTATTATAATGTCATGATAATAATAATAATAATAATAATAATAATAATAATATTATGTAATATATATATATAATATCAGTCAATTAAATAATGAAAAAAAATTCACTATTAAATCGCGTTAATGATTGAAATTGTATAATATAATTTAGGGGTAATTTGTTTGAAATTTATTTGCATTGACACAATTCTGTATGTGTGTGAATGAACGTAGGCAAATGTAGATATGATTTAGATTTATTTATTTTTAGCTGATATTAAAATAATTTTTTCATTAAATCTCATTTTGAGAAACTTAAAAGTTATTAATCTCTTTAGCTGATATTAAATAAAAGATTTCATTAATAATCTTTAAAATACTATAACTCAAAATCAATGTATATGTTTTTATGCACACATGCAAACATAGAAAAAAGTTATTATTGATTTTGAGTTATAGTTCAAAATTTTGCGATAAGATGTTGCCGAAAAGATACAAAGAGCAATGTGTATATGTGTGTGCATAAAAGAAAATCGAAACCAAATTGTATTTGGATAATTAAGGATATGGATATACTGAAGAATCACAAATTCTTTATATTACCCACCATAAGAAACTAGTGGATATGATCTTAATTAGTGACCACATCTTTAAATTATTGTTGACAACCAATAAATAATGTTGATTATGTTTTGATAGGATTTATACTTCAATGGCTGATAATATAGACAATCCATGACCAGATGTTAATTTATATTACATAGATCTAAGTTTAAAAATCATTATTATACATGACAAAAAGAATAATACAAAATTATTTAATCGTAATAAATCATTTAAATTAAAATTTAATATCTGTTGTAAACTAAGAAGCTAAATTTGTAATAAAACTAACTTATGTATTTTTACGTTCTCTTAAAAGAATTAAAGGATTTTAATGAAATAATTAACTTTAATAAAATAAAACCAGAATTTTAAATATATTAGATAAATGAAAGTAATAAAATAAAAATAAAAATTTAAACAGAATAAATAAATTCAAGCAATAAAATAAAAATAGAATTTTAAACATATTTAATAAATTCAAGTAATAAATTAAAAATAGAACTTTAAAAAATCAACCTGACCTCTCTTCGACTCTCTCAAATCTCTACATTTATTTAACATTCCAAACACCTCACAATAGTAGAGCATCTCGCCGAATACACAATATATGAACAACTACAATCGTCCATTGTGAACAACAATATTATTTTGACTCGAACATTGGTTCAAAAATTCTACAACACAATCCGATCGGTATTAATTCAATTACTAAATCAATCCAATTATTAAATTTAAAAATCAAATTAAAATTGCAATTGAGCATGTAATTATGAAAATAATTACAAAACATGAAAGAAAGGAAGAAGAAAAACTATATTTAATTATCTATTATCTATTATGATTTGATGTCTCAACTCCACTAAGAGAGCTTTATTTATTAAAAAAAATTAACCTAAAAACATGAAATGATTAAATAGCAATAAAGAAAATTTATTCAAAATATTCAAGTATCCCCTTATTGTCCAGTCTTTGTATACGGACTTTAAGTCCAATTTTAACCACTTTACAATTGGAATTTGTTCTTGACCCTTGAATAACATTTGTAAATATTTAAGTTATCTGCGAAACAAAACAAGAATAAAGTAAATCTGAATTCTATGACAATTGACAAAATAAGAAACACACTCAAATATGTTAAAATTTTCAAAATAATAATAAATTTTTATCTGAGATCTAATTGACCCAATTACACTAAAACAGTATAAAACCCTAACATAATTATACCATCGGAAAGTAATAAAAATAATAAAAATAAATAATTATTAGTATACAATTATGTTAAATGCTTAATGTACTATACACCACTAAAACCATCTTCATAAAAAAAACATTAATATCTTGTAACAATTTGAAAAGTATTGTCACATATGTTTTGAAAATACCACTTAATGAAAAAAATTAATTTAATTAAGATGTATTTTATATTAAACCAATATAAAATTAACTAAACTATCCATACTAATCTAAATACATTCATACAAAATCTTAATATAATTCTATAAATAAATTAATAAAGACCATATTATGATATACGATATTAATAGTATTTATCACCTACAACTTAAACATTTTTATAATTTAAAAAATTTTATTTAACTCAAATAAAATGGTCTCTCTGGTATAATAATTTCGTCTCGTAAAAAGTAAAATTATATTAAATATGACATGAAATTTAAAAGAAAGAGAACTTTCTGCTGTCTTCTGATCTTCTTTATTATCTAAAAACTCATTTCGACTTCATCAATAGTATTTTTAAAATACTATTTAAGTAATATTTAACATAAAATTTTATTTGATATTTTTTAAATAGCATTTTTTATATTTTATTTTGAACTTGGTTGGAAATATTTAACGATATAATATAAGATTAATAATAAGATAATTGGAATTTAAAATGTAATTAAAGTAATTGGTCTACAAATACAAACTTATAAGCATTTAAAAGTAATTTAAAAATAAAATCATAATTAACCCGAAATATATTTTATGAATGAAAGAAAAATTATAGAACAAATATCATATAACTAGTTTTTTGTTACTAGCTAATCTTTCAACTTTATGAGTTTTCTAGCTTTTAGTTCCATATCTACCAAGAAAAAAATAACTATCATGGTTAAGCATCAATATGTTTTAGTAAATTGTTTTCACTTTCATTTTGTTTTGAGCTTTACATAAAACATATATTTTAATTCACACATTAAATCATTCTTATTTTATATTGGCAAAATTATGCATGTAGAATATTCGGTTCGTTATTTTTTTTTTTCCAGTGCATCACACAAAGACCAATTATTTTTTATATAGAATAGAGAGAAAAGTGTTTTAAAATAAGTATAGAATAAATATTGTATTTATTAAAAAGTTATAAATAGAAAATAAAATAAATCGATTTTTATTTATTAAAACATATTTTCTTTTGCATTTTTTCTAAGATTTTGATTCAATTGTCTATTATTCTCTTTATCTGATCCCACCATCTTGAAGATAGTTGAAATCTGATTAAGATTGTCTAATTTGATTTTATTTTTTTTTCAAAAGTAAGTTTTTTTCTCCTCTCACATTTTTAGTCTTCAGTTGTGGGTTTTCCGTGCATCGATGTGAATTTGTTCTCATGTGTGTTATCTTATTAATAAAAATGAATCCTACTTAATTCGAGTTTATTTTGATTAATTTGATACTCAAATCAATTTAAGTTATAATTTTCCTATGTCTTTTCTATATTTTGAGGGTTTTTCTTAAACAAATACAATATTTAACATAAATTCAAGTTGTTTGTTGATATTTGATAAAATTGGTATATTTGTAGAAACTAAAAGTATCTGTGTAATAAATAAATAGATTTGTTTAAATATAACTATTATATATATATTATAACAAAGTTATAATTTGTGTGAGTATTGCTGATCTTTAAACATAGTAACATGTTGTAATATTTGTTAAAGTATATTTTATTTTTATGACTATTATATCGGAACCTTGGTTATTTTTAAATCTTTAATTATTAATTTCGGTTATTTTAACATGATATACAATATATAGATAGTGTAATTAGATTTATTTTTTCTTAACTCATTTTTAACTTAAATTAAATTTTTTATTAAATTTTTAGTACAAATGTTTAAGTTATAATGTAGGTATATATGAATTTTATTGATACATTTAAGATTTGGTTTTAAGCCAAAACTAACTGAACTTAAAAAAAAAATTGTCAATATTGTAAATTTATATCATACTTAACCATATCCAATTGAATACGATATCTTTGTTAATGTTTAAAAATATAATAATTCAAAGAATAATATTACGTATAAAATCCAAATTAGGGGAAAAGTCATAATTTTATTGTTAAAAATATCATATAATAAATAATAATTAAAAAAAGTTATAAAACAAATAAGAAGCAACAATAGCAAAGAACAGCTACAGTCACACAAAATTCATAAAAATCTAATAAAAAATAATTTATTGAAATTTGTATAATTTTAAATATTAGATATTTTTCTTAATTTTTGTAAATCTTAATTGAATACCATCAAAATTCGTTTTCTTCTAGAAAAATCTTAATAGTCTTCACTAAATGCTTTAAATTTTATTAATGTTTAAAAATCACGAGATATAAAAAAAAATAAAATTAACTGGATGTTTATTTTATTTTCTTTAGAGCAATGGTAACAAATAACAACATTGTTTACTACTTTCACTAATAATCTAGTACCAAAATTTGTTTGTATCTTGAAGGATTTACCATAACATTTGTACTAGTTACCACTAAAATTCACTTTAATTTACATAATTTGGGAGAATAAGATAATTGGTAAAGATGTATTTTTTCATAAAAGGCAAATATACATTGTCGTTATGATTTTGGTAAAATGAATGAAATAATTTAAATTGTATTTGGAAGTAGAAGTTTACCATTTATAGGAAATACAAATATATTTAATTTGAGTTTCTTTCACTTTAAATTGTTTAATTTTTCAAAAGTTTTATTTAGATAAAAAAAAATAGATTTTTATTAAGATTTACTTTTTATAAAAATATTTTAATCATCACTAAAAATAAAAATATTAAATATGATATCACCTGAAAAAGGACGTTAATATATATTAAAAAAGCCTTAACAATGACGATAAAAAAATAAATATAGATTAATTTTAAAATAAAAAATATTTATAAACATCAATAAAAAAAAGGTCGCGCAATAACATTTGATCTTAACCAATATAAGATCTTGATCTTGACCGAGTTGACAATATCCTCACTGAAGTAAAGTCAATAATATTTTACCTATATAAAGATGCCAATAGAATTTAAAGAGGAAAAAAAACAATTTAAAAACTTATTATTTCTACTTGAAAATTTTAAAATTTTTATTTTTATATAAAATTTGAAATTATTTACTTTTGAGTTATTCATAAAAATTCTAAGCATTTTAATATCTTTCAAAAATTTTATTCAAATAACATATATTGTCTTAAAATATTCCATTTTTTTTAAAATAAATAGTCATAAAAATTCTCAATCCAAAACATAAAAATAATTATAAATACTATGATATAATATTTTATAAATCCTTTAAAATTTAAGTTACAAAATTATAATAAGAAAAATATTTTAGAAAAAAATTAAAAAAGAAATTTTACATTCTATCAATGTTTTAAAATTTATATGATTTTTTTAGGATTTTGATGTCAGCTGAATGTACTCCCATACCCTTGGCGTCATTGGTGGTTATGTGATGAACATGACCATAGAAGAAACGTGTACAAAATGAGAAAACAGAAAATGCCATTAATTAAGTGGTTTAAATAGTTTACTAACGTTTTTCTTTTCTAAAAATTTGACCCGAATAGCGCGGCACCTTGTTGCTCGTGCGTTAAAATTTGATTACTTTTCTTACAAATAATGTTAATAGTAAATCATTTTGACATTATTTTTTAATATCTTTTACTTATTATACACATTAATAAGTTAGCACAAAGCTTATAAACTAATTTTACACTCTAAGCTAAAAGTTGAAAATAAAAGGCTTTATAAACAAGTTGGTCTGAATTCAAAGTTAGCATGGGTTAGTAATAAGTTAATTGATAAATATGAAATGGCATCAAAGTAATCCAATTATTTTAGATAAAAAATTATTTCAAATAAATTAGTGAAGATAAAAATAAAATAAGGTAATTAAAGTAGTAGTTTAAAGTTAACACGAGGTAGTTAAAGCATGCTTAAAAAAAAGTGAAGGTTAAAATAAGCTTACGTAGCATAGGATATAAGGGTGACAACATCGTTATGGTGCAATCTCATTTCATAGTTACAATATTGGGTAAATTTTTTTTATGAAAACGAATAAAATAAATTATATGTTTGTGTCACTATTTTAAGAATTAAAATTGTGTTAATGTGTGATAGTTTTAATAAAAATAAATAAAGTTAAAATTGTGTCAATGTGATATAATTTTAGTATAAAAATATATAAAATAGAAAATGCTAATGTAACACTATTTTAGTAAAAGAAATATTGACCAAATTAATTAATTATGATACATAGTGCATTAAATTTCACACATATACTTAAAATAATTAATTTGAATAATTCTCTGAGCGAGGGTTAGTAAAGAAGACTTTTGTCTTTGACAAAAAAAAATAGTGATTTGCACCATTTTCACAAAACCTTGTGAGAGGATAAATTTGAAGCTTCGAGTGACAAATATTTTTCCTAATCGAGTTATTATAATGATATTTTTAACAACAATCTTTATATGAGATGATGTTGTATATCGGAAAACCACCATTTTGGTGTAATTTATTTTTATATTTTTAATAATAAGTAAATTTCTCTTTATTTATGAGAATGGATAAATCGTGTTACAATGACATGATTTCATGTAAAAAAGTTGTGAGATAAAAATACGATTTCCTTGAATATAGTACCAAAAAAATAAGAAATTATTCCAAAGTGACACAAAAATAGAATTGAGAATGGTGTCAACTAGCATGATTTTAATAATTAATATTCCACTAGCAGTTATTTTAAAAGTGAGAATATCAAAATAATGCATAAGTGCATGCCTATAATTAATACATCTAATTAATTAACTATTTGAAGTCTGATAATATCACATTGATGCACCATCATGTGGGGGTGGTGATAATTAGTACAACTAATTAATTGATTAATTAGTTAATTAATTATTTCATGCTTGAGAATATAAATTAATGCACCAAATTATTTATTTTAAGTGCATATATGAGAATTAATACACCTTGCATCAAAATTCATTAATTTGGTCAATAATTTTTTTTAATAAAATCGTGTCGCGAATTTTAATAAAAAAATATCTTGATTTTTTTCTTTTATATATTTTATCATTTTTTTATTCTTTGTTAAATTTAAATTTAGGTTTTAATATTTATTAAAAATATATAATGTGCACTATAAAAAGAATATCCTAATTTAAATTCCATAAATTTTCATCATATATACATACATAATTTTTTTAAAAAAATTGGGATGGTAAAACCGTCTGCTATCCTTGGTGAAAGCACCATTATGGTGCAATTTCATCTCGTAATTATAATAATGGGTAAAAAAAAATTTTACCAAGATGAGTAAAACATATGTATATGGGAGGATTTCAAGAGTTAAAATAGTGTGAATGTGTGATAATTTGAATGAAAATAAATTGAGTTGAAATGGTCTCAGTTGGCACCAAATCATACCAACTTAGACACAATTTTAGTGACAAAAATAGTGATCAAATTAATTAATTTTGGCACATGATGGATTAATTCTCACACATGCACTTAAAATAATTCATTTGATGCATTAATTTGGTATTTTCACCCGTGAAATAATTAGTTAAGTGTACTAATTATCATGCTTGTGATGGTGTATTAGTGTGATATTCTCATACTTGAAATAGTTAATTAATTTGGTATTCTCAAGTGTGAAAAGATTAATTAATTAAGTACATTAACTATCATGCTTCCCTTTCATTTCTAAGTTCTTTCCTGCATTGTGTCTCCTCTCTTTTAATTTTTGCTTCCAAACTTCAATTCTTCCTAAGGGTAAATTTAATTTGACTCAAGAGATTGTTTTTCACCAATTAGTTTTGCATCGTATGGTCTCTGTTAGCTCCTTGCCTCCTAACATGTTCGTGACTGTCGGCAAGTGTTCTCTAGCTTCAATAGAGGTAAGTTTTGTTTGGGTTTCATTTTGGTTTGATTTTAGTTTTGTTTTGGAGTTTTTTTTCTTACTTAGATGAATTGGTGCTAGATTATGAATGTTGGTCTATATTTGATTTTTGTAGCCATTTGTGTTTGCTTTCTATCATAAGATAAGTTATTCTTAAATTGATTTTGTTTTACGTTGTTGAAATTGTGACTCAAAATACTCTTTTTCTTATTAGTGAATATTTGACTTTTAAAATCGTTTTGTTTTATATTGTTATTAAAATTATATCTGGAATTTAATTTTGTGTTGACTTTGGTAATGTAAGTGTTAGAATTTTTGTGTTTAATGTTATTGTTAAAATTGTGTGTTGATTTGTTTATCTAAATTAGTTAGTCAATCAACTTAAATTAGACTAAAATTTAAATTAATTAAATTAATTTTTTTTTTCAAAATCAAGGTTGTGTTGGTGTAGCTAACACTAAATATTTAATTTTATTGACAATTAAATAACATAATCTATATAATAATTTATTATATAGTATTTTTACGTTGGTTTCACTCATACTATTATTTGCATGTGCTTTAGTCACTGATCTACCTGAGTAACTTTCACTAGTTTAACTTCCGTCAAATGACCAATATAACTCCGACATATAAGTCGGTTTTAAGTTTCTTTTATCAATTTTTGACCAATGTTTTTCATTATTTTTTTTAGTGACAAGACATTGGTAGTAAATTAGTCGGCAGCGAGACGAGGCAACAATAGTGTCGTGGTGGTGGCTCAGTCCCTGCTAACAAATTGACAAGTGTGTTGTGAGATGAACATGGTAACACAATTCCTAAAAATTTATAAAATATTACAATATGTCACTGTATTTTTTTACAATAATTATTAATTAAATAATCGATAAATAACTTCACCAAATGCAACATTTAATAGTTTTTGAGATATATTAAATAAAAAATAGACTTAATAATTTTGATCTATTTTTTATTACAAGTTAAATTTTTCAAAAAATATATTATAAAATAATAATATTGATTCTTCTAAAAAAGATCTTAAAAAAATAGTATCAATTATTCAATTGAATACAGCTCTTATTATTAGAAAGTTATAATGATGACTAAGATACAGTTCATTTATTTAAAAGCATAATGAATTAAACATTACATTACAATTATAACTTAATCCATTTAATAGGGATCATAATGTTCATATATAATATATAGTTATTTATATTACTTATAACTACCATGCCTTAATTTAGTTTTAAAAAATACTAGTTTGACATTAGTATTTACTTATACTCCTATTTAATATTATATTTTATTAATAAAATATTATATATAAATAAAATAATAATATATATTAGTATTAAATGATGTCAAAAATAAATAATGGTATTAAAATATCATCACTTTTTAACTTTTTAGTTAAATATGTTTCAATGTGTTTATTGTCCAGTGGCTTTCAATTCCATATGAATAGGTAGACTGGGTAAACATGTTCTACATTCTAGTAGTCTCGTGTGAGACTCAATTAATTTAATCCTTCTCAGCTTAGGTAAATATTTTTTTTCTCGCTATTTGTTATAAGTTAATAAACAGAGATTTCGGCATAAGTGTATTGTATTCACTTTTACACTTTTTATAAAACTTATTTTGTTATTATTTATTTAGTAGCAAGTTCTTAAAAATATAAATTATGTAAAAGATATTGCTATAAAAATGTTGCAGGAAGATATAAAATTAATTTTCTATATTTCTTCTGAGACGTTTATCACTTTACAAAAAAGAAAATGTCTTAAAGTAATTTTTCATATGATATATGTATTTATTGATATCTAGCTGTATTAATTATTGTCAACTACAATTCAACTTTTTGAGAATAATTTTAATCCTATAACATCTTCTTACTAATCCTCCTTTCATTATAAAATAAACAAATAAGTTTTATATTTTTAAGATATTAAATCTATTTGGTTTAATATTTGCTTCAATAAAGTACTAGGAGGGAATACTTTATAGTTTATAATATAACATTATAGCTATTTTAATTAGATTATTGTGATCGGTCATTCGCTCGTAGTAATTAGTCCAATTATCAATTTTCTTCGAGTAAAGCTGTTTGATTTTGTTTGTTTAATAAAAGCCAAATTTTATTTTGAATGATTCAGTTGAAAAACATTATTTGGGCTAAATGACATTAATTCAAGTTTTCAATACTGAAAGAATGGTATCGAAATAATGGGATAAATTTGAGTAATATCTTGAATTACTAATATATTATAGTCTATCAAACATTGCTCAACATAAATATATAAAGTGGGTGGATGCTTTGTACTTATAAAGTAGTAAGAAAAATAATGTGAACTCAATGTTTAAGCAAAAAGTTATTGTTTATTCTCGTTTGTTTAGAGGAATAGTTTATTCTTGTTAAACTTTAGATCTAGAGGAACATATGCATTTACCTAGGCCATCTTTGGTCAAAGATACCATACCAATAATTACAATATACACACGTATAGCTGTGCTAGGCTTTCTGAATAATTAATTAATTAAAATAAATAAATAAATAATTAAATAGTATACATTCCGTAGCTGTAGTCAAGTTTCCTTACTCATCCTTACATGACTTAACACTTTTGATTCCTTTGACTTAATAAATAGTTAAGTAGTCAAGTTTTCATATATATCATCTAGTGTCACGTCATTAAAATTTATAAAATATTTTATACAGTATAATGGAAAGATCAACATTACATCATATATATGAGAAATCCAATTTATACATTTGACAAAAAAAAAATCAGATGATTATGATACTTAATAGACTAAAACTTACATTAAACCTAGCTAATATCTATTTAATTTTTGGAAATAAAAATAAAAGTTTAATTTTTATATAATTTTTACTAAAAATAAATATAAACTTACCTGTGCTATAAATTTTTCTGTTTGGTTTAAATTTCAATCAATGTTATCGTTCGAGTAGTAAAGAATGCTTGATAAAAAAAACATAATATTATTCATATTTTGGATCTTATTATTATAATGGAATCTTAATCTCAGTTTTGCTTTATATATAATTGTGGGGATGCCTTTTTTTTTAAGTAACGTATTCTCATACTTAAAAGTTATTAAACTAATTTTTCAGTTGTCAAGAGATAACTCTTCTCTTTATGAGTGTTGCTTGCAGTGCAGAGTGTTGGCTTTGGTGAGTATGATTTAAAATATCTCCTATAATCTTTTGATAAAGTTTATTGAAAAAGAAAAGCATAACAAGTGCCATTGTTATGCCATAAAAATCTTAAACCAAACCAATATGAAAACTGAATTAACGTCTTTTCTAATGCAAGTGTCGCATAATTAACTTTTAAAAGAGATCAAATTATTTCAAAATTAACTTCAAAAATTACTTTGAGATTTGGTACCTATAGAAGTTACTCTCTAAAAAATAAACGATGAAAGTAAATATAATTTTGTGTAAATATTTGGAAACTTACATTCGTGTGAACATTAAACTCTCTACATTGTCATATGTTTTTAAAAAAAATAATAAGTTATGAATAATGCATAAATTACATGTTTTTATTTCGTTTTAAAAGTTAAAAACTATATTATAATTATTTTAAAATTTTATGTGTATTGATTCGGTAAATATGTTCAACGTTAATTTCTATTTAGACGATGAAAAATAAATAAGCTGAAAAAAGAGAAAGAAAAATGAAAATAAAATTGTTTGAATTAAAAAAAACCAAACTTATTAGATAATTAAATATATTTATTTGTTATTTATATCTTTCATACTTTTAATTATTTATTTCATTATAATAGAAAACATAAAGATTAATAAAATAGTAATAATATAATCAATTATATTAATAATGATTATGTAATATAAATATACATGTATATTAACAATCAAGAATATTATAGATATAACGCGTGTAAAATTTCTTACTTTTAGTGTTTATTATTTTTTATTCCTCGAACTCCACACACACACACACACATATATATATATATATATATATATATATATATATATATATATATATATATATATGTATATATTATTTATTGGATTCCAACTTGAAACAAAGTAAGGGTTGTTTAATATTTATACCTTCCACACCTCATGATGTGACATGATCTGCAATTGTAACCACTTATTAGCAACAAACAAGTCTTAATACATGTAATACATACATATCTTCATCTTTTGTAGGTTTAGAAAAAGCCTATTCTTCCAAGTTCTCTCTTGTCTCTATTATGGTGGAGATTATTGTTAATGACTTATTTGCTTGAATTTGAATTTGTCTAGAATGTGGCATGCTTTGATTTGCCTACTTGGCTTTGGCAAAAGAGATAAGGTAGGCTTAGAATATCGCATTTCTCAATAAAATAACATTTTTTTCAATTCTGATACATATAACATTCTAGCTAGGTTAGATTTTGTTCTCCACGTTAAGTATATTATATCAATAGTGAGGACTTTTATATGCATATTTCGTTATATAGGCTTCTTTCAATTTATGTGGAAGGTTGACGACCCATATACTTAAAACAAATGTTTGAATTAACTGTGAAATCGTACCACAAATGCATGCATAGATGTATACCTATCACTTCATTGTAAAAGAAACCAATGTTCATTGAATGATATCCTTATCTGTCTTTTCATAGGACAATTAACCTTATCTCATTTCAAAAAGTCTTAATAGTGATATGAGACTGTAACAGTGTTATTAGAATTTGATTTGTTTTGATAATCGAATCAAGAAGGAATAAATGTTATATTATATAAAGATCCAATAGCAGGTTAGAAGAAGTGTATTAAAATAAATGAGGATAAGTACATTATGTTCTAATAAAATTTTATTATAAAACCTGATTCACACACTTAAGAAGAGAACCATTAAAAATTTATGTATGATTTGAAAGTCTCAAACTGAATATAAATAATAACAAAGTTGAATAATATATAAAAGAAATTCATAAATACTGAACATTAAAATTTTAAGTCGAGGATAGTGTTAAATTATCTTAAATAGTTAACTCATCTTATTCTCCAGTGTATTTATCTATAAAAAAAATTCCATTAAAAACTAAGCATCTGCTAGTTAGAATTTGCTAAAGCATGTAGCATGTAACCAAAACCAGGTCTTTGTTTCCCTCTCAAAAATGATCAATAGGGTACACTGCAACTGCATGTATAAACTCTACAAAAGAAAAATATAACTGTTTATGTACACTGGCTGATGAAAAAGAAAACTGTTTATGTACACTGAACTCAACAGTGTAGCACTTGCTCGAACTCTAGTTTCTATTTTTTCAATTTTTAATACACTTTTAGTCTCTTATGATTAAACATGTAACTAATAAAGAATTGTTCTAATTTAATAATGGTCTCGAATTCAAAATTTAGACGTACATATATACATAAAAGTTTTAGCATCAAAATGATCTTATTTTCTCGTACAAAATACATGCGCTTTGATCCATGCCTAAAAGGTAATTTACTCTCAATTGTCCCTTTAATTTCATCTAAACTTATTATCACTAATTAAATCATGTTGAACAGTTGAATTGTTATTTTCTAGTCAGGAGTAGATTACAGGTTATTTTTACAAAATCAACTTCTTCAAATGCATGCAATTTCAGTCCAAACAACTTCAACATGATATATGTGTATTGAAATTCCTCAGCAGTTTTATATAACTAACATTTTATCATTAGTAACTTCAAAATGAATTACGTATATTATTTGAAATACGACACATAATTTCTTTTTGGAACGTAATTACTTTTAATAGTGAGACGTGCGTATAAAATTTTTAGTATTTTTTTAAATGTTGACATTTAGACAAAGATCGCATGATTCTACAACAATAATCTAAGAGTGATTAGAATAATTCAAAATTTTGATTTGAAATTAAATAGTATTTTTAGCATTCACGAGGAAGTTTCTTTCATTCTTAGTCTCCCTTTTTATTTTTATATAAAACTCAGTCATTGGAATGATGAAAATGATCAATTAATCAAATACATACGTGATTGTATAGATAACCTGAACATGAATACTTTATAAGAATAAAAACAAAATGTAACCGTAGAAGAATGGCACGACACTATCCAACCTCATGTGCATATATACTGATATACACGAGCGATTAAAGCCAAAACTTGAGTTGGAAGAAATTACACATAAATCCAAGCAATGACACGTGATATTTGACTTAATCCTTAAAAATGACAATTATCATGTTTGTCAATTTTTTTTAGCAAATAAACGTGTATATATGAATGTATACACGTGTACAAGAAGTGTTCACCCTTTTACGTGAAAAACAAATTTATGTGGGTGGTTATAGTGTATTATCCATTAAAACATAAATACTAGATAATTATCCTAACATTTCTTAACAAAATCCCAATGATAAGAAGCCCAACCAATAGTGTTAAATAAATATGATGCATATATCATTGCTTGCTAACAAATGTGTGGCAAGTAATTACTCTTGATTGGAAGGATAACTTTTCACCCTTACAGTAAACACAACCTTCAATGTTTCAAAGGTTTTAGTAAACACTCCAATAGAATGACATAAATTACTATATTCTGTTTCACAAGCCCAACAACAATCCATACGTAAGATGTCGCTATATCATTCAATAACTATAATTTATAAGTATGTTAAAGTGTAAATTAAATTGTAGCTTAAAAAAGAAAAATTGGACAAAACAAAATGATATTGTATGAATATAATAAGTCTCATTTATCATTATTAGTCACTCGGTATACATTTTCCGCATTAACACCCGAAATTTTATATAAAATTGATATTTAATTTTATATTATTTAATCTATTTTTATGGTATTTATTCTCACTTCTTTTATGTTTTTTATTTCTTTATATAAATGATAAAATAAACACACATGAAAATAAATAGTCTCTCCGTGTATCATAGATTTCTCTGCAGTAATATAAACCTTTTTAAAGATGTAATAGAGTGTATATCTAGAATAACATAGTAACATTTAGGAAATAAGGATTAATCCTCACAACCTTTTCTGATAGTTCAACTATCATACCACATCCACATATGTTATATATCATGCCATTGGATTAACCAGTCGTTGAAAAAAATGAGAAAGTCAAAACCATGTTAAATATGTTTATGTATATAGTAGCTAGTAAAAATGTATAATTATAGTCAAGACTTTAGTAGAATATTAGTCTCTGTATATAATGTTGTGAAAAAATGTGTAATTTTAATTACAATGCTAGTAAAAGACTAACCTATGTAAATAGAATGCGTAAAATGTTTCAAAGATAATAAAGTATTATATTTTATGAAAATCTATAAGTTTTGAGTAAAAAAAATTAATATTTATTTAACTGATGAAATTAAAGATATTAATATATGTCACAATTTTTTTTTGCCAATATAATAACATATATGTCACATGTTACATCAATTACCTTATATGATATGTTTCTTATATCTCAAAATTAACTACATTGATCAATTGTAATCATAACTATGATAATATCTTATGCTTTTTTAAATTGATAAATTTTGTGCTTTTTTGTCAATTTGTAATTATAAATAAATCCAATTTAGTTGTATAAAATTATAAAAAAATAAAAAAAAGTATTCAAGACTAAAATACAAATAAAAAACTAAAATTATGCTCAATCATCAACATTTACTTAACTACATCAACATTATATTTAAATATAACAAAGTTGTCGTCCTTAAATCATATATCTGCTTTGAAGTTTAAAATTTTATTGTAGTTTTATTTTTAAGATATGTCTCAAAAAATTAAAGAAAAAAAATGTATTGTTTAAACAACTTTTTACCTCGACTACTACATAATATAGAACTACGGAGTATCCGAAACATATATCAAAATATATTTTGGAATAACACAATATTCTATTAATAAGCGTAGAAATTTTTTTTTTAATGATGAATTTTCTAATTCTATTTATACTCAATGACTCGTAGTGGACATAAAGTTTCAATAAAAAATAAATATTATTATTTTATAATAACATAAATAAAACTGAAATATGAGCTTTTTAAATATATTTAATATATATATATATATATATATATATATATATATATATTAATTCCTGAGATTTCATTTCTCTAATTGAGTAATAACATACTTTCATTTCGATCGAGTATATAAAATTAGGAACAATTACTAATATTAAATGTTAATTTTGATTGAAAAATAGTACCAATATTATAATATTATATTTAAATCTTCTGCTTAATTATCTTTTAAAGGTGAATTTATAGATTCCATATATTTTTAAAAAAATATTCAAACCCAGATTTGAGAAAGTATTAAAGCATGCACAACCTCATTAACCAAATCATCCATTTCGGAACAACAAATTTAAATCCCAACTAGAAAAATATTGATGTAAATAATTTTGTAATGAGAAAAATCATGATACTCTGCAACCAAAAAATGTGCTTTTAATTTATTAAATCAATTTTTTTATCAACAAATTATTAAATCAATAATAAGGTTCTAAACCACATTTTAGGAATGGAAATTAACTATATATTGATATGGTATTAGAAAAATAAATATTATGGATAACTAAATTATCAAGACACTTATTACCTTCTTTAAAAAATATGAAAATTTTTAAAATCTATCCCTTTTATCAAACCTATAGCATCATCCGATCTATTCCTGAATCTTCAAAGTACCAACAAAGAATTGTATCAAAGAAATTATTTCTATCCAAATATAATTTTACCCTTTTCTTTTTAGCTATCTCTAAAAACATAAATCACTCATAAAAACAGTATCCACCCGAACATATCTAGAGAAACAATTCCTAATCATAACACTAAAGTTTTTAAAAATACAATCACAAACTCACAGATCTCATACTTCAAGTACTCCCCATATAGTAATAAACATATTTTAAAACACTCAACCTTGTTTATTTGTGTTAAACCTTAGCATACTTTTTGCTGCTTCATTTTTTTAATTTATAATATTTTCCACATATAATTCCCTGTTTAGTGTACGTATAATAGTTTGCTTCATTACTTCAAATTTTGGTTAGTCTAAGCCAAACAAATATTGTTCTAGAAAACAACCCTTTATTGAATTTATCAATTTCCATGGCAGATTCAAACTGCTTCATACCAATACACGAAACACATGAGAGTGAGAATCACATGCTTTCTACCCCAAAAACAACATAAAGGTCAAGGATTGGTTGGAGTGAGGGTAATATCTTCATTGGTCAAAACATTTGACGTTTAGGGATAGAGTCAAAGGAAGTTTGAACCTCATCAAGTGTGAACAAAAAAAAAAAAAAAAAAAACACTGTTAATTTCCTTTTATTAAATAATTAATGACTTTTGTGGGATCCAGTTATTGTGAGTCGCTGTACATGAAGGAGTGTGGAATGGTTAGGTATGTCCTGAAAAGGTGAAAATGTGACTCACTCTCTTTTGAGCATCCATGCATGAACTCTTCCAAAGAACTGAAAAAATCACACTTCTTAACCATAAATGGAAACTTCACTAACTTCTCCAACCTAGGTTCTTACATTTCGTGTTTCTGTCTTAAGCTGCACGCCTAAAATTTGTTTTACGTACCAATTAAAACTATGCACCAAATCTTCTATAATGGACTAATAGAGATTCAATGTGTGTGAACGTGATGCATGCGTAAACATGTGGTGCACAGCTTCGTGGTGAATCAACAAGCTATCAATTTCCTCAAGGCTACGACACCCTTCGTTTACCTATCATGTTGCCACACATGTTAGTGGAAATGGGGTGGGTAATTTTATTTTTTTATTCAAACATCATAGAATAACAATAATAATAATATATAGCAAATCGAATTTAGGAATAAAGAGATTACTTTGTTATCAAATAGACTAAAAAATAGGTATAGGAGTTAAAGGAACAAAATTATTGTAAAGTGGTTCATCTTTTAGAAACAAAAGTATGTCGTTAAATATTTTTTATTATTTTTTTAGTATATTGGTAACTAGTCTCATTTATGATTGTTGATTATTCAACAAGCTTCTAAACATAAAAAAAAAAAAAAAAAAATCAAATTTTTCAATGCATAAATAGTCTCCTCGGTCAAGTATGAGTGTTGAGCACCTAATTATTAATATTTTTAATTAATTTAATTTAAAGAATACTAAACTTTTTTTTCTTAACTAGCTCTTTAGTCGTTCTAAGTCCACATATTCGTTATTTTCTACACATCTAAGTTTTTGGTCTGTGGTCAAACAATGCAGTGTGAGGTTGGCCTCCTTTAGATTTTGAGCGTGGATCTGATACTCCTAACTACTTTTGGTAGGAAGAACAATCTATTTCACATATCATTATTTTAAAACAAAATTAAACGCGCAAAGATTACGTCGTATCAAATTAAGTTCCTAACTAACCACGGGGTCTAACCTTGGGATTATTACTTTTTAAAAAAAAAAAAATGAGTTCAAGCTCTAACCAACTTTACCACGCGTTCAAATCAGTTTGACCGAAAAAAAAAACATAATATTTTTAAATCTAGACCAAATTGAACATGATACACTTAACTTAAGTGTTAAATGAGTTTGAATTGAGTTCAGAGTGGACCTATAATCCATCCTTAACAACTCTTTATAATTTTTTTATTATTATTTTCACTGTAATTATTTATTATTTTTAATTATATAAGTTGATACTTTAATTTTTTTAGATTAAAAAATTGTTTAATTTTATTTAAATAAATTGGATATTTAATTTATTTATTTTTCTCAATTATATAATTTAATATTTTGATCTTTGCTTATTATTTTTATGATATCCTTTTCGTGATTAATGTTTAATTAAATAGATAATAACACTTATTGTACTTTTATAAATAGGTGAGTGAGTTCATATACTCTAATTATATTATTATAAATATATTAAATACGTTAAAAAAATGTATTTAAATAAACTAACCCATTTAACTCATCCACTCGAGTTATAAAATTTTGAACTAATAAAAAAGTTAATGAGATTAAATTAACTTATTTTTAACTCCACACGTTATTTTAACACAATTAGATAAAGATATATGTATCACTTTAAAATGGAATATTTCGGATTTTGTTTCCCATAAAATATTAGCAGCATATTCTCATAACGCAATTTTATAATTTTGAATAACTTTTCACTAATATATAAACTTGAGTATTGAAAGGAATTCATCAAAACAGTATTACTAGCACTCGACTTGTTTCTTACGTAGAAGCATAACATTTTCATAAGAAAAATATTAAGAGCTTTAAACCTTTTAGCTTTGTTATGTTTTCACGTATTTGAGCATCTCTGATTTCTAATCAACAATTATAAATATGTTTATTCTCTAGAATATAATTTCTCACTTTTCAATAGTGTTAACAATATTTTATAATGTTTATAATTATGCACAAATTACAATAATATAGCCTATAACAATGTACATAGATAAATATTTCCGAGTATAAACCTTAGAAAGCTTGGCACTTGAATGTAATAAACTATTGGATGAGTTAAAGTGCTTATGTTTTTCTTTTTATTGTAATATTGATTCCATGCTATTCAAATACTTATACTTACCTAATGGAGTAATTTTTTTTATTTATTTTTTATTTTTATTTTTTTACATAGGAGGAAGGGAAAAGGAAATTTCTTTAGGTTGACTAGAGTAGAGTTAGTGGGAAGTTTGAGGGTGTGTGAATTGGAGAAAATATTATAAGAATGGAATTTCTTAGTACTTCCAATAAAGCTTTATTAGGAAAATGGTCATCAAAGGTAAAGGTGGACAATTAGTGCCAACAATGTAAAGTTATATATCATAAGTATATAGTGGGTAGGATTGCTTCAATTTTTTATTTTTAATCTAAAATTTAAATTAAATTGTTTGATTTAGGGAAAGCTAGATTAAAAATAAAAATTATAACGGGTTTTCTTTTTTTTTTTTGTTTGATTTGTTTAAATTGATTTTGTTTAAAAATAAATTTTAAGAACAATATGTGAAAATTGTGACTTTTCAAATTTCACACGTTTTGAGTATCTCAAAAAGTATGGATGGATGTCCTTATTTTCATTCTTTCTTTTCTTTGCTTTTATCTTCGACTCAAAAATCTCAAACCCAAAATATCTCTTTTGCATATATAAATGTCTAGCATTTTCTTTTATTATATAGTGATGGAGATGGAGGGTATGGTGTAAATCCTCCGTTTTTTCTAAAATTCAAAATAATATATTTTATTTTATTTAATTAGGCTATTAGGAGAAACATTAAGAATGAATTTGACTTGGTAGTCTGAAGTTTAACTCAAGATATTTATGAGTATATTTCGTTTTCATTCCACATGTGTTTAGTAAGTTTGAGAGAAATATAAGATGAGATTTTTAATTAATGATTGATATGTAGGAAAATTTAACGTTTTGTTTGAATTTTAGAGCGGAAAGACGTGAAAAAAAAAAACTACAATTAAAAGCCAAGAAAGTTCAAAAAAATGAAACTATAAAATATTAAAAAATATAAGATGTATTTTATATGTTAAACTTTCTTCCTAATAATAAAGAAATTAGTGAAAAAGTTCATACATAATATATATAAAAAATTTCTGAGTGTCAAAGAAGGCGTAACTTCTATAAAATAATCAATTACATATATAATCGTAAATGTAATATAGTAATCAATTATGTATATATAAATGATGTTTTAATATAATTGAATACAGTTTATATTTTTTTATTAATGATTTATATTTGTATTAATATATATATATATATATATATATATATATATATATATATTCTTACATGATAATAAAAGAAATATTAAAATAAAATAATAAATAAAATAAAATAAAATAATAAGCTTGATATTGTCTGAAAATATTTTAATTTATTATATTAAAATATATTTTTATTAAAATTTTATAATTATTTTTATTTATTAATTTAAAAATTATTTTAAATTTAATTTATATTTCTAAAAATACTTTATATTAAATTATTTAATAAAATTAAGGATACCAATATATATCAAATACTCGAAGATGCATCTAATCGGTTTATAATGAGATAAAATTTTAGTTTGAGATGAGTCATACATATTTAAACCTTTTTTTGATAATTATTTTCAATACAAGGATACTTCAATAATTTTTAATTATGTAAATTAAAAAAATTTATTTATTAATTAAATCACTCACAAAATTTTCAGTTATTTCTCATTACGTGTCACTCATTCCACACAACCCTACTTTATTTATTTTTCCAATTTTCTCACATTCAACTTTCAAATCAAAGAATCTCAGCTCAGAAATATTGTATTATATTTATTTGAAGGATTATAAAGTCTTAAATAAGCGTTGATAAAATGAATTGATTTTAATAATTGAGTTTAATGATGTAATTTGTGCCCTATGAAATAACTTGAAGGTTTTTAAATCTCCAAATTGGAATAATAATAATAATAATAATAATAATAATTTACAAATTTTTAAAAATAGAAAAATTATAATTCAAAAACTCTGAAACTCTAAAAATTTATAATGATATTTTATTACAAATACTTATTAGCAGTCATAGCTAATTAATAATAATAATAATAATAATAATAATAATAATAATAATAATAATAATAATAATAATAATAATAATAATAATATAGAATTTAAAGAAAAAAATGTAATTCAAAATTTAGAAATTATAAAGTTTAAAATTCTATTTTTAATTGAATAATGTCTAATTTTGACTTTTAAAATATTTTTAATGGAGATCCAATTTTAAATTGTATAATTTTAGTTCATGTTATGGATAAATCAACATAATTTAAAACCAATAAAAAATTATCTTATGATGCCATGATTTTGATTTTAGTGTAAAAATGAAATCAGATTATTTTCACACAATAATATTTAATTTAAATGGGAGATCAATTTTGGATTAATTAAAATAATGACATGGTAGCATGATTTTAATGTATTTTTTTTGAAAAAAAAATATTAAAATTATGTCATTATAACACTATTTTATATCAGAAAAAAAAGTTAAAAAATATACTAAAATTGTATCATTATAACAGCATATAAAATATACTAAAATCGGATCATCATAATACAATTTTAATTAATCTAAAATTAATTCCCTACTTAAATTAAGAGAGATGAGTTAAATAAAATTATCTTTTATAAAATCATGCTAAATTGACAGGATTTAGTCATAATTAGAATTAAAATTTCTTTTATCCATTTTAAAAATTTCAAAAAAATTACCCAGAACAGGAAAAATAACGTTAGTCTTACGTTATAAATCCAAGTTATTTACATGATTGATAATCATTTACGTAAATACAATGAAATGTACTTTGACAAACACGTTAGTAACTTTAATTTATTTAAAAGTTTCAATTTTATAAATTAAGTGTAAAATACGCATTTAGATACAGTACATAACGCATTAACGTGTTCACGAATCACGAGTAAACGAATTAAAATATTATTGTTTAATAAAGTAGATTTAGCAAGGAATAAAATAATGAATGTGAAAGAAGGATTAAAGTCAATTTCAATGTTAAAGGTGTGGTGTGTGATGACCATTATGCCCAACCTTTTCCCTCCTTCCCTATAAATCTCACCCACAGTCATCACTCTTTTCCCCTAACCATCAATCACAACCTCTCTCTCTCTCTCTCTCTCAGATCCAAATTTAACAAACCACCATGGTCAGTTCAATATTCAGTTCTCTCTTTTTCTCTCACTTTTCACTCTCACAAACTCAAACTCTGTTGCATTAATATAACACACTCCATCAAATTAATTTTGCAGGAACTAGAAGCTCCCCAAGTTAGCACATGGCAAGGTTATGTGGACTGGAAGAACAAACCTGCCCTCAGAGGCCGCCATGGAGGCATGCTTGCAGCCTCCTTTGTTCTGGGTCTGTCTCAAAATCTTCTTTTTTTCACTCCAAAACAAAATTTTTCATTTTCACACACATATGCATTTAAAGGGCATTTTTTTCCTACAACCAACAATATCAGCTTATACATCTTTTTTTTCATCATGAAAAGATTACTTGAAAGAGATGTAAACTGGTATTGTCAGAATGTATAAAAGTTTATTTCTTGGAGGCATTTAAGCTAAGATGGTTTCCTCTTTTTATGTTAGAGACAAAAAGAAAAAGGGTGGTTTATAAGATAAACATAAAAACGTTCATAATTTATAGCATAAAAGTTTGATATAGGAGACAAATTCATAACCGTATGTTAATTTTGCTGATTCCGAGGTTGTTGTGTTTTGGACAGTGGCTGAGATATTGGAGAATCTGGCGTTTCTGGCGAATGCTAGCAACTTGGTTTTGTACCTGAAGCAGTATATGCACATGTCACCTTCAAAATCTGCTAACAATGTCACCAATTTCATGGGAACTGCTTTTCTTCTTGCTCTCCTTGGTGGTTTCTTATCCGATGCTTTCTTCACCACTTATCGTGTCTACCTGATAAGTGCAGTTATTGAGTTCATGGTAAGCCGCCACATTATTATTACACTCTTCCCTCAGCTTTTGTTCCATGTGATCTGATATATCACTTTTTGCTTTCTCTATAAGTGTTTCTGTTTCTGCATATCTCTCTGTGATTTTGCACCTATTGTTTTCCCTTTTCCATGTTAATTATGTCGCTGAAAGAAAAGGGAAATATTTTTTTTTTTGTGTTTGTCTTTTTTAATACATGTAAAATAAGGTAGAAATATATGGGAGAATATTAATTTCCTAAAAGAAGATGTTTTATTTTATTTTTCTGGGTGACTCAAAGTACACGTGTCCAGCAAAAGGATGTGACGTGTCTGCAGGAATAAGATTGAGTTGTTGCAAAGCTTTGCAACTTGATTGGTAGGGTTGAATCAAATGGTGCAAAACTAAATTCTCATGGAAGAATTGAAAACTATGAATGGTGTTAAAAACACTTATCCGACCCTGGATTCTCTTTCTTTTTTTCCTGCATTCCCTCTTCCACTTGGTCTATCAAAACCTTAGGATATGAATTTCATTAATGCCCACTGAGATACACAAGTCGTAGACCAAGTCAAGAATAATTATTAGTTTAAAAGATTCACCAAGAAATATTGTAAAATATATATGTGTACTATATATATATATGTGTGTGTGTTTATTACCTTGAACTTGAAATCTGAGTGGTGGGCAAGGAAGAATTAGTGTTGAGAGAAGAAAAAAAAAAGTAAGTTATGAGCATGATGTACATATAATTATATATATTAATTGATCTTGTGGTCACCATCTAACAACAACATTTAAATGGGAAGGGCACATAATATGGCTGATAGTGTTCGACGACTTTATCATTTTGGAGTGGAGGAGATAAAATAATGTTGGTGGGGAAGATTTTGTCTTTCTATAAATATGATATTTTGGTGTTACATGAACTGAAGAAGTGAGAAGACAAATTAAAGTGATCCATGATATATATATATAGAGAGAGTTTATTGTAAAGGTTAAAGAGTGTTTTATCTTAAAAAATATTAAATAAATAATTTGATATTATTTTGATTCTTTGGAAAAGTATCTTTAAAAGGCTTGTTAGCTTATCTTTGATTTATTAAATATAAGAGGACCCACTTATTATTTTTCATGCAACGTATTTAATTTGCTCAAATGCCTAGGACCCCTTTGTTTAGTGCATCAACTTTTGTCGTTTTGCCTCCTCAAATCTCGCCCCCATCATCATGTGTACACCTCATCCTCGTCTCTTCATTATTTTTGAAGTTATTTAATAATAATGTTTTTGTTGGTATCCATTATTTAATCTATAAGATAAACATTAGATTTCAACAGAACAATTTACCATTTAAATACATAACTCTGGTCAATAACAACAAGAAGTTCAGATTAATTAAGAGATCATTTTATCTCTTGGTCTAGAAGCAAAGGAAAAAATTGATCACATGGGAAATAAAGTTAGTTTTTCATTGGTGTAAAAGTTTTTCACTGAGTATCTTGTCCTAGTGTCTTTGTTTTCGTTCTAGAATGTTTTTCTTTTGTAAAGACTCCACCTTCCAGAAATTTTAAAGGCACGTATAAGGTAAGTTTCGGTGATCATAGTTGTAGCAGAACCACGTGTGTGGCTGTGGTTTTGATCATTGCGCACACATAACTTGCTCAAAACGCCAACACAACACAGTGATAGTTCATAAGAAAATGATACTAGTGGATCATAACACGTCCTTGTCCGTGCATGGTCCCAAAACCGAGGTGATATAGGACGCATGGACCTTGTTTTATGTGAGACATAAGACACTTTTGTGCATAGTATTAGACCATTCTTTTGTTGGTCAAACATTCGAGGAATGGTAGGCACTAGCCACACTTTTGATGATGTGTAGTCCAAAAAAGCATATGAGAAATTCTGATTTTTTTATTGGTTTGCCTTCTTCCACTGAGCAAGAAAAAGAGGGGCAGGTGTCACTAATTCCATCACCACCATTCCCATGTGCATTCATGTCTAACATTTGATAGTGGGTTCCACTGCTTGATATTTTTTGCCACAGCTTTTGGTTGTGTTCATAATGGGCTGAAACAGACTTTGGACTTGGTAGGCTCTGTACCCAATTTGGGCCTTCTATAAAAAGCCCAATCTTGGCCCAGAAATGTCATGTAGCCAATCCTATTTATATCCCATCCTTCTACACCAAGAATCAATTTCTTTCGATGTGAGATTTGTACATATACATACATATAAGTGATTAGAGTTAATATTTCCATAGGAACTAAATCAACTAAAAGGGCTGATACATTTTTTCATTTTTGTTCTACTTTATATATTTCAAAAACTTGCATGGCTAAAGAATGCTACAATTTGTGCAGGGTCTGATTGTTCTAACGATCCAAGCTCGTGATCCTTCGTTGAAGCCACCAAAGTGTGACAGAAACAGTCCGTGTGAAGAAGTTAATGGTGGCAAAGCAGCAATGCTGTTTGCTGGGCTCTATCTGGTGGCTTTGGGGGTTGGAGGGATAAAAGGGTCACTGCCAGCACATGGTGGTGAACAATTTGATGAAACCACCCCATCTGGGAGGAAGCAGAGATCAACTTTCTTCAACTACTTTGTCTTCTGCCTGTCATGCGGGGCCCTTATTGCAGTTACTTTTGTTGTGTGGATTGAAGACAACAAAGGGTGGCAATGGGGTTTTGCCATTTCTACTATCAGCATTTTTGTATCTATCCCAGTTTTCCTTTCCGGTTCAGCTACTTACAAGAACAAGATCCCTTCAGGAAGTCCACTCACAACAATTTTAAAGGTAACTACTTTGCACCAATCTCTAATTAAGTTGACTATTTAGTTTACTTTATGATTATTTCAATGTAAAAGCTTGTACACTGTTAACTGATAAGAAATTATTCTAAATATAACTTTTAAGGTTATATTATTAAAAAACTCAACAAACTTATCATATTATCAGTTCTTGATCAGATGATAATGTAACATTTCTTAGTGTATACATAATTTAGTCTTGTTAAGGTAACTTCCTTCCGTTATTGTCCTGTTTCTGACTAATTTATTATGGTATGTTTTTTGTTTTGATTTGAGCAGGTTCTTCTTGCTGCTTTACTGAACAGCTGCACATACAAAAACTCTAGCAGTGCTGTTGTTAATATGGCTTCTAGCCCTTCTAATCCACACTCAAATAGAATGGAATCAGAACAAGGAACTGTAAAGGCCAACACAACAACTGAAACCCCAACAGGGAACCTCAAATTTCTGAACAAAGCAGTTACAAACAAGCCAAGGTATTCATCACTAGAATGCACTGTAGAACAAGTAGAAGATGTAAAGGTAGTGTTGAAAGTACTGCCCATATTTGCTTGTACCATCATTCTTAACTGTTGCCTGGCTCAGTTGTCAACATTTTCTGTTGAACAAGCTGCTTCTATGAACACAAAGCTTGGTTCCCTAAAGGTGCCACCTTCTTCATTACCAGTTTTCCCAGTTGTGTTCATCATGATCCTTGCACCAATCTATGACCACATTATCATCCCCTACTCCAGGAAAGCCACCAAATCAGAAATGGGGATCACTCACCTCCAAAGGATAGGCTTTGGACTAGTACTCTCTATAGTTGCCATGGCAGTGGCTGCTCTTGTTGAAATGAAAAGGAAAAGGGTAGCCATTCACTCAGGCCTACTTGATGATCCAACCAAACCACTGCCTATCACATTCTTGTGGATTGCTTTTCAGTACTTGTTCCTTGGATCTGCTGATCTTTTCACCTTGGCTGGGTTGTTGGAATATTTCTTCTCAGAAGCACCAATAAGGATGAGATCATTGGCCACATCTCTTTCATGGGCCTCTTTGGCAATGGGGTATTACCTAAGTTCAGTGATTGTGTCTGTAGTAAACAGTGTGACTGGAAATGGCAGCCACAAAGCATGGCTATCAGGTGCCAACTTGAACCACTATCAGCTACATAAGTTCTATTGGCTCATGTGTGTGCTAAGTGGTTTGAACTTCCTACATTACCTGTACTGGGCCACTAGATACAAATATAGAGGGACAGCTACTGCTAACCAATGAAGTACAGAGGAATTTCCATAAGGTCTATATGAGACTTCATCCATCAAATTTTGTCCAAGCCAGTTTTATGTTGGAGTTGTGTTCAACAAGGTGCACAGCATTCACCCCAATTCAGATAACATTGGGATATCCTATATATATCTGTCTATCTATATATACATATGCTAGCTAATAGAATAGAAACAACACAGAAAAAGAAACAATAATAATGGTATAGCATCATGTGTAATCATTCTAACTCTTTCGTTTGTCAAAAGTTAGAGCAAAATGGTTCTTATATGAAATTTGTTGTTTTTCTGAGCAAAAGTACTTTGAATTTTCTCAACTGAAATTTAAACATCCACTTAACCTTCCTTAACCAATAGGTGAGGATGTTTGAATCCTGATGATGACAAACAAAGCTTCTTAAGAGCCCCAGAGGAGTTGTGCAACCAAAAAACATATATATATATATATAAATATATTAAATTTATTTTTTAGAATTTGATTGTGTATAATTTTCACATTTCCTGTTATTAAATAATAATTACTTCAATTTGTAATATTAAATTTATTTTAATTTGAACTACATACAAAAATTAAAAATAATTAACAAATACTAAAAATAATACAATAATTAATTATTTCTATAAAATTAAAATATATAATACAAAGTAAACAAATTAAACTTAATAAAAAATATATAAAAAATATAAAAAAAATTAATAAAAGAAAATTAAATAAATTATAGATTAGAAGTTGAAAGCTCCTAAAACAAATTATTTTGACATATTTTACTAAATATTTTATATTGGTCAAACTAACTTATTAATTATAGCTTATCAGTCTTAAGCACACTTTTAACTAATACTAATTTCTCCTTGATCTTTAATTGACATGTAATCTTTTAAAATTAAAATAAAATAGTTAATGACATTTAATTAGTGTTATATAAAAATTAGTGGAGATTACGGTGGTTTAGAACTACTTAATAATTTCTCCCCTTAGAAATTAGAAGATAATTGGATGGTATAATAAATTGTGTATATCGAAATAGTTGAATTCATTAGCTGTAAGGTCACATTGACCAAATCAAGTTAATTCACTTTTACCTACCTCTTAACAAAAAATCATACCTATACTTAACAATGTTAAAGAAATTGTGATTATTATCTACTCTTTTCATGAACCTAGCTAATAATGGTAGAAGCAGCTATAGCAGTGGTTCTCAGAAATACAAATTTGCAGAAGCATTTTGCAGGTCACTGTTTGCATGCACAAAAAATGTGTCCAGTCATTGAATCATCACATCTTGTATTAATGAGGATGCTGATTTTCTACCTTTCTTTTATCCAATTCAATCGAATTTACATGGTGCTTCATAATTATTGAGCCATTTCCCTGCTGTGTAAGGTGACTTTGTATTGAAAACAGACAAAACTGGTCCATGCTAGTGAATGTAGTTAGACTGATATCATCACAGGTCACAGCCTCCACCGTCCATCTTTCCAATTGAAGTGTTTGAATTGCTGCAAAACACAAAGAGCGTTATGACCCCATTCACTAACACTCACTGCAAAGACTGACCAACCTACACAAGCACCACATGCAAAATTATTATATACTGCACCAAATTAAGTGTTCTTACCTCAATGAATTGTTTTTTCCAAACTATTCTGTGGTTACTGAATAACTTACAGGACTTATCTTAAAGTGAAAAGAAAATAGAGATTTATAAAACAAATTTTGAGATATAAAAAGAAAGAATATATAAAAAATGTATTTGTTATAATCCATATGGTTGTTAGAATTATACTTTAAATACAAAAGCATAATATATAGTTAACAGAAGAATATGTTGATTAAAAGGAAAATATTTGTTAACACTACACACACAGAGAGTATATAAATTGTTGGGTATAATCGAAGCACGCACCATGGCGTTCAAGATCAAGAAGCTTCCATGTTTCTTCGTTCTTCTTCTTGAAAGCATGTTGCTTGAGATGGTAATGAGCATGGAAGAGGGTACAAGCACAACGGGAGGGCACTGGGTGGAGCTGCAGCGGAGCATAGGCATCTCCGCCATGCACATGCAAGTCATGTACGACAACAAGGTCGTCATCTTCGACCGCACCGACTTCGGCCCCTCCAACATCTCCCTCTCCCACCACCGCTGCCGCTTCAACCCCCGCGACCTCGCCCTCAAGCTCGACTGCACCGCCCACTCCGTCCTCTACGACCTCTCCCACAACACCTTCCGCCCCCTCACCCTCCGCACCGATGCCTGGTGCTCCTCCGGGGCCCTCACCCCCGACGGCTCCCTCCTCCAGACTGGCGGCTTCAACGACGGCTACACCACCCTCCGCTCCTTCACCCCCTGCCCCCAACACAACACCTGCGACTGGCGCGAACTCCGCAACCACAACCTCTCCAACAGCCGCTGGTACTCCACCAACCAAATCCTTCCCTCTGGCAAAATCATCATCGTCGGTGGCCGCAACTCCTTCACCTACGAATTCTTCCCCAAAAACGACGTCCCCCGCTCGTCGTTCCACTACCTCCCCTTCTTGAAACTCACGCGTGACCCCAACCGCGGCGAGGAGAACAATCTTTACCCCTTCTTGCACCTCTTGCCAGACGGAAACCTCTTCATCTTCGCCAACCGCAACTCCATTCTCTTCGACTACACCACCAACAAGGTCCTCCGCAACTTCCCCATCATCCCCGGCCAAGAAAAAAGAAACTACCCCAGCACAGCCTCCTCCGTGCTTCTCCCGTTAAACCTAACGGGTCTCAACGGAACGCGTTTGCCCGACGCGGAAATTATGATATGCGGCGGTGCCTACCCCGGGGCATTCAGCTTGGCCAACACGTTCAAGATCTTTCTAGAAGCTTCCAGAACGTGCGGGAGGTTGAGGGTGACGGATCCGAAGCCTGTGTGGGTGATGGAAACCATGCCCACGCCGAGGGTTATGCCTGACATGATTTTGCTTCCCACTGGGAACGTCTTTATCGTGAACGGTGCAATGAATGGGACCGCGGGGTGGGAGAACGCGGCCAACCCGGTTTTGTATCCGGTTTTGTATAGAACCGGTTTGGTTGACCCGTTTCCGAGGTTTCAGTTACTTGCACCGGCGAGTACTCCGAGACTGTATCATTCGTCCGCTGTGCTGCTGCCAGATGGCAGGGTTTTAGTGGGCGGGAGCAACCCGCATAGGGTTTATGATTTTCGGGTCAACCCGTACCCGACGGAGTTGAGTTTGGATGCGTATTACCCTGAGTACTTGGGGACCGAATTTGACTCGTTGAGGCCTTCGATAGTTGCTGTGGAAGCTGTGGACAATACGGCGTCGTATGGGAGGGTGTTTGCGTTGACTTTTTCGCTGCGGGAGTACCGTGTGGGAGGGGTGGGCGTGACGCTGGTGGCTCCGTCGTTTACGACGCACTCGTTCGCGATGAACCAGAGGTTGCTGGTGCTTCAGGTGGTGGCGGTTCAGCAAGTGGCGCCGTTCGGGTACAGGGTGGCGGCGCTTGGGCCCCCCTCGCCGGCTGTGGCGCCGCCTGGTTTCTACATGCTTTTTGTGGTGCACGCCGGAGTTCCCAGCGCTGCGGTTTGGGTTCAGGTGAAGTGAGGTTTGGAGTTTGAAATCGAAATTATGGTTTAGACAGAAACTGTTTGTGCAAATGGTTATTCTTGTATGTGGATATGTGTAGAGTGGCATTTTGAGGTTTTCACTTGGACCATTTTCTATTCTATTTAACTCATCCATCAGTTTTGCTGAATCTTATTTCACCACTCAGTTTTTTTTCTTATTCCTTTTAATATTGTGATGGCTTACATTCCTTCCTAATTCTTAAGTCAGTCAAACAGAGGATATTCAATCCTAACACTAACATTAGTCAACGTTGTGGTATATATATCTTCGATACTAACTCCACAACAATAATTTACTCTCCCTTTTAAGAGAAAAGTGTTCATTTACTCTCTTTTTTGGGATAAAAAAGTACTCATAAATAATAATATACTTATTTCTAATCAAATAATACTCCAAACCTTTTCATGTTTTTAATGCTTTTATATAAATAAAAAAACATGAAATGTAATATTTTTTTTCTTGATTGTAGCTAAATAATTATAAAATTTGTTATTTTATCATTTTTAATTTTATATTGCAACAAATACATATACTAATCAATCATATTTTAAGTGAAAAAAATAAGAATATAATTGATAAAAAAATATTGAATAATGGTTGCATTAAGTTTTAGAAACAATAGATAAATAAAAAATAATAAAAAAGTAAAAAAAAAATCTGAGAATTAGAAAGAAACGGAGGAGATAACTTTGGGCTCGTCACCTAACTACACAGATGGGTGTAAGATAATAACGGCCCACGAAATTAATGTTGTACTTAATAATCTCTTCTTGTAAAGTATTCTAACTGTGTAAAGAAGTAACAAGCTAAATTATTCATTCATTAATTGCAGTATTTTATTAGAAATACATTAAGAAGAGACAGAAAAAAAAAGAGTTTAATTTCAAGTACGAGTTGACGACACAAATGTATTTGATTGATTTTTAAAGGACAAAAACAACTTAATGTAAAAACTCCAAGTAAGATTCAGTTTTGTTCTGACCAAAAATTTTAATTTTGACAAATAATAATAATAATAATAATAATAATAATAATAATAATAATAATAATAATAATTTTTTGAAAAAGTATTTAATATTGTAATGAATTTCCTTCGGTAATTTTTTTCAGGAAATAATATAATAGTTTCTCGAAGGTTACAAAAAGAAAAATGTGCCTCAAAACCACATCATTTTTATGATTAAACATCACACATGCTTAATTGTTAAATATAAAATAAATTAACTTAATCCGGGGAATTGTATTAATAAAAGTTTAACATAGATTTTAGTCCCTCTTATCGTCAGTAATTAAGGTTGAAGTCTATACACAAACATATTTTAACTTGGTTATAGGTGTTCATAATTTCCTCTTATTAAAGTTCTAATACTTTGACACAAGGATTGCAATTAATCTTACAGTTTGTTCATAAAAACTATAAGCATTAGGTCATAATCTACGGATTGCAATAAATGCCTAGTATGAATCTGAAGGCATTCATTCTTTAAATTAATGAAAGTATGAATATATACATAAACACACACTTCAATATTCTACTAAAATTAATACTCTCATTTGCTAAATAAACAAAAAAATGAAATTTAAAAAGGTCACTGCATACATAGTGAGTACAAAGTACTATATATAAGGATAACGTGGAAATAGTACAAGTAAATTTTTATTGCTAAATTAAGGAATATAAAGTTCTTTTCAACGCAGTACGCGAAAATAGAATACATTTTATTTATAGACTTCCAAGGCAGAATGTTTTCTTACAATATGGATTTTCTTTTTCTCTTCACAATTAATTTTTTAGCTTTCTATCGTGTCAACGATCACCGGTTAAGATTGATCATTATCACCAATGGATTAATATTATATGGAACGAACTCACATGATCCTTGTGCTACGACTTCGAAGATCCCGCAGTCATTGATAAACTCCTCACTGCAACCTTCACCACACCAACAACACTAAGCTGCCTCTTCTCTGGACTCAAACACTGGCTGTCTTCATTTTTATAGCTGTCTTCTATTTGAACTCCAACAAAGTAAGCAACCTGAACAAACACATGATTCAGCGACGATCACTGTAATTAGTAGAGCTTCAATTAGCTTGTATGGAACTAATCACATTCAAGACACATAAATGAGAAAGACTATATCACATGAGGTCTACACCATATATGAAGGATGACGTCTTTCCCAAAGTGCGTCTTTCCCAAAGTGCACGTAATGGATGTGGATCCGTGACTAACTTAACTCAGCAAAAACCCATAAAGAATACAATTCTGATTTGCATCCATATGAAAACAAATTCACCCAATTGACTAATTGGTAACTCAAACTACAAAGCTTGGATTAGTCAGTATCTTCTGAGGAAGTAAAGTAGATTGGGCAAGAGAAGGCTAGAATCCGGATTTTTCATTATTTTAACCAAAGAAAGAAAATGAGAATGCGGAAAAATCCAGGTACCAATCAAACAGGTAAACAGAAGACTAACTGTTTGCAAGTAAAAATGTAACCAGAGACTCTACCATGGACTATCAAAGTAATCCTAAATAACCACGTCAGAATTGTGAACATTTTTTAAGCCATCATCTATGATTTCAGCAACTACTCTTCACCACAGCACTTTAGCCATAAATGATAGATCTATCAAGTTATCTGATGATACATCACCGAAACTTACACAATAAGTACAGTCCAGCAATTTCCAATTAAGCAATTTGCAAATCAGTTTACTGACTTCATTTCTTGAATTTCTTTTATTTTCCCAGACGGGTTAGATGAGTAACAACTGGTAAAAGCAAACAAAATAGGACCAGTTTTATCACAATATGAACCATTACCTCCTTAACAACCTAACCAGAAATACTAGTTACTAGTAAAATAACCCAAGCACACAACATCAACTATGAACTCTCTGGTTCCACAGCCCAACTACCAGAAAATGACTTTTCCAGAGCAACAAACTACTCTTTATGCACAAGGAATGACAAATTTCAGAGTTTATAATCATGCAGGAGATACGTTGACAAACAACAACAAAAGATTCGTAACTTTAAATATAGTTACATATTAGGACCTGACTGATTATAATATTTAAAGAAACAGTAATGTCAAAGCAGCAAAAACAGTAGCTGTCATCTATTTACCAATATAAAGATCATATTCATGTTTGGTGATGTAAAAATTCTCTCAGGTTTCCAATCAGACTTAGAAAAACAAATGACTAACACAAATTGAAAAAGAGACGTTTAAGATTTATAGCTCGGCTAATAAATAGTTTGTCAAGATTACCTTGCCAGAAGCATCCCGAACGGGTGAGATGTGAAGAAAATTCCAAAATGAACTTTTGTCCTTCCTGTCCATGTCGAAAAGAACTTAATTCAGTATATTCAATAAATAAATAAACTTCACAGCTTTGGCAGCAAAAACAAAAAGTGAAGTATTAACCTGTAATTCAAAATACGTACTGTGCATGGTTGTTCAGCTTTAATGCTTTCCTTTATCTGTAAACAACAAGAAAAAGGCATAATCCCAAAGTTCATTTCCATTAGTCTAAGCCTCCAAGTTGCCAAATTAGGAAGACAACATAAAAACTATGGCAAGAAAATCATACTACCAGATATAAAGTAGAGGTATCAGTATCTGTTCCACCTAAAAACCTACAGTTGCGACCCAAAACTTCATTTCTTGCATAACCTATTCAGGTAACGGGATAATCGAAAACATAAGTAAATTTGAGCTATTGGTTTTATATCCTTACATCAGATCCCAGCATTAAGCTGTAAATGAGTATGGGGATTTCATTATTGTGAATAAATTTTTCAAAAAGCACCATAGGAAAAGAAAATTAAAGATAAATGAATCAAGATTCTTTAATCAACTTATGCACATCAGTTGTTGGAAATAGTTGGATGAGAGAACTTCTATAAAATGTTGGAATCCATAAGTTGATTTTAACTTCTAAAAAAAGTGTAATTCATTTGCCTTATCTTTTTTCCCTTATAAGTACTTGTTGAAAAGTTTATCAAAATAAAACTCAATTTATTCAAGGAAATAGTTTTAGAACCTGTCAATTTCAAGAAGGCATCACTAGCATAAACAATAGGCATGTCCGGTAAATGCGGATTAGTTCTGCAAGGAAACTCAAAACCATATAAACAACAAATTAAGGGTCTGTAAAAAGGATAAAGCTCTTGGTAAAGTAAAAACAAAACTAGACATTTCCAATAACTCACAATACAAAGCTTTGTTTGATTCTACCAAGAGAAATAATCAAGGATGTGCTTAAAAGACCCACATCAGGAATGCTGCACCTCTTCCTACACACTGATCTGCCAGTCGCCTCACTAAAATGGGTTAGCACAGATAAGATACTGTCCATGGCAGTCACAGCACTTTGCTTCTCCTCATCACTCGCCTCAAACGGCTCTTCCCTCTCCAATTCTGCATCTCACAAAGCTAATAAATCAGTATAACCCAAACCACTGCACAATTACTGCCAGACCACATGGGGCCAGTGCATTAATTCTGCATCAAATATAAAATGCATTTAACTTCTTTTATTCAGCATGTACAAGACTTGATGCGAAAAGGATGCAAGAAAATTCAAAATTAGCATAAAACTTCAATCCAGTTCTCTGTGTGATTTTGATCTTGTTATTCGATGTTTTACTTAATCAATTTGTGATGACTTTTTATGTAAACATTTTTATAGAAACTCGAAGTTATGGCTAGAGTACTTTGTGTGTTGTTTTCTAATCAAGAGTTTCATTCCATATCAGGGATTGATAGAATAAAAGTATACTTTAAAATTGTAGATAGATTAAGAAGGTCAAACTACAATTCTAATTAAGAAAACACGATCAGAAGCACACATATCTATGTTTTGTCCTGAAATCATTTTTAATTGTGCGACCAACAATTCTTAGGGCCGGTGAAGCAATATTTAACACAAATCACTACACATGCATGTTCTAACTGAAAAGGAAAAACGGCAAAATGCAAAAACAAATAAACAAACCCAACCAATGACATCACGTTCCAACACTTGCTCCACGGAACACACGCGACCGAGCTCAGATAACGAATCGGAGCACACTTCCTTCCGGCAGCAGCCGAAGCCGAAATCCCTGACGCCAGAGCCGTCCTTTTTGTGAAGCGGAACCTGAACAGCGACGAAGTGGAAGACGGCGCCGCCGTCGCGGCTGAACACGGGACAGACGCTGAAGAGCATCCAAAACGGCGTGCCGTCCCTGCGGTAGTTGAGCAAAACGACCTCCGCACTGCGCTCCTCTCGGACGGCCTCGCGGATTTCCATGACCGACCTCCGGGAAGTGCACGGGCCCTGGAAGATGGCGGCGTTCTGGCCCAGGACCTCGCAGCGCGAGTAGCCCGTGAGCTTGAGGAAGCCCGGGCTGGCGAAGACGATAGGGTGGCCCGGGATGTGGGGGTCGGTGATTGTGAAGCTATCAGGCAATTCGTCGAGCGAGTCCCGCGCGTGGCGCGTGTAACGGTCGTCGATGGATCGCTGGATTTCGGCACACAGGTCCATCGGCATCGGCGGTGGTTCTAGAACCTTCGATGACTCCTCTTCTTCTTACAGTTTTTCCCAATCCCATGTGAACTACCACTGCTGCTTCTTCTTCCTCCGCGAGTGCTAGCAGCGTGCCGATTCTGAAGACATGAAAACGACAGCGTTTTGATTGGGAGAAGAAGGGCAAAGAAATTATTAGCTTAGAACTGAGAAAAGCAAAGGAACAATAACAATAATAATATCTGAGAAGAGTTGTGGTGGAGTTGAAGGGTAGCCATTAACTGGTGTTGTTTCTGTGACGAGAAATTATTGGATTGAAAACGAAAGGGGAATTATCGGTGGACAAGACAAACGCAGAGTCTCACGACTACCACAAGACGAAGCAACTCAGGGAGCAACCGTAACCGCAGTCACAAATAATTCTATCTTTTTTTTTCTTATTTTCTTTATATATATTAAACTATTATTTTATTTTTATGTTTTTTACTTAATTTAAAAATTATTCTAATTTTCTTTACTGAAAAATGGTTAATTATTAACAATAAAGTGCAAGATATTTTTGAAGATTTGAGTTTTGAAGTCAAGTAAATGGAGAGTGAAGCTGCAACCATACGTTTGCCACTTTGGCCTGTGTTGAAAAGCCAAGTTAGCGTAAGAAAGTTGATTTTTTATTTGTAAATTTTTGAAGCTATGGATATGGTTTTTAGCTACTATTTTGAATTCTAAAACTAAAAAAAGGAAGGTAGGAAGTTTCAATTTTGGTAAAGAGAAGAAAGAGAAAGTGAAAAATCCACGTTGGATTGATTCTTATCCAATCCGCGTCATTTGGTTTGTTTGATTAGGATAGAGTGTTGTTTAGTGAATAGACCTAATAATTGAATTCACCCCCGTTTTTTTCTTTTTCCTGTGGGATGGCGAGGTGACAGTGGTATTAAACAGTTTAATACCACTAAACCCGGTTTTTTTTTAAATAAACACTAATTTTATAATATTTTTTATTATAATTATTTATTTATTTTAATTATTTAAGTTGATATTTTGATATTTTTAATGTTAAAATGTTTTTTTCCATAATATTATATACTTTATTTCGTTTACTTAATTACTACTTACTATAATATAATTTTTGTAAGTATATTTAATGAAATGGGTGAATATTTTATTCGTTTATTGTTATAAGGAGATGGTTAAGCCAATTTTTTTATTGTGTTATAATAATATATAAAATAAATTAAGAGAAAAAATATAATTAAATAATTCAATTCACCAAAATCTCCAACTCGTAATTTGTGGAGCTACATTATAAACGTTTGACTTTAAAAATATGAACCCAATTAATTATAATACTAAAAGGATGAATAGGTTGTGAATAGTGTAGTTGTTGGATGATAGAAAATAAATAGAAGGCTTATTGGAAAAAAACAATGAAGAATTAGTTAAATCATTGTTCCAATTTTTAAAATTTTAAATTAAAGATTTTGAAAGCCACTTAAAGCGTCTTTCGAGTTTTACATCTAATAAATTGACTTTAACTTATTAAAAAATTTAAGATTTTTTTATTCCTTTTATATACGTATTTGGAGAAGTTTTTTTCAGTAATGTTGTAATTTATTTATTAAAACGATATTTAGACTTAAATAACTTTATAATTTTACCGTATAAGAATATTTTGGTTTTCCTCTTTTGGAAATAAATCCTATTTTCTCTATCATATAATTTTTGGTTTGTTGTGTCCATTTTTGTTGAATATGTTGTGGTTCTTATTTGATAAAAATTAAATTAAAAAGGAAAAAAATTATATGAACAAAATAGGAAAATAGTTATACAAACCAAAATTGTATGGCAACAAAAACAAAAAATATCCCCGTATTGTATAAATTAAAAGGATATTCAGGGTAAGATACCAAAAATTAGGTATTTTGTATATTTGTCAAAATTTTGTATATTTAAAATGCTTTTTTCTATTTAAATAGTTGCAAATTACAATAAATTTGGGTGAGAACATAATTTAAAATTTTAATAATTAAATTTAGCTAAAAGATTAATAAAATTTGACCATTTAAATAAAAGATAATAATAATATTGGAAAAAGGGATTTTTTTTATTCTAGATTAAATTTCATATTTTAATTAGCATTGATAGAGCAAAAGCTTCTAACCAATCAAAATACTATAGTTTACAGAAAATGCCCACATTGTAACCTTTAAGAAGTTTTATTTCCTATTTCTTTAATGTTAACTACTTTTTTCAACATTTTAATATTTTATTTGTAATTTTATTATTTATAAATGCGATCACTTAAATTTAATTTCAACTTCAATTTGTTGCAACTTTTACAACTTGTGCAATGTTCTTTTATACAATAAGAAAAAGTTTAAACTTGGAACCGATGTAAAATATTTAACTTCTTCAATACTAATACTTCTTTTGAATCGAACAAAAGAAAAAAAGAATGAAAGAAAGTGCAGAGTATAGTAATTTTTTAATTAAAAAGAAAAGAGTGAAAAATAAAAATAAACAAAAATTGTTTAATGATTTTATTAATATAGTAAAATATTAGATATTATAATAAAAAAATCATAAAGTTAGATAGAGTTCATGTAGTTGTGATTATTAATATACAACATTAAAATTTACAAACAAACATACATGTATATAAGGTATATATGAAAACAATATATATCTTGTTTCTACGTAAATAATTAATAAGTTATTGAAATGAATTATAAGAAATTTATAATTTTCAATTTATACAATTTAATATTAAATCACATTATCAGCTATAACTTTTAGTCTTTTTATGATGTGGGTATATATAGATCACACATAATCTATATCTTCAAGTATTAAACATTTTTCACAAAATTTAATACCTAGTTTTTTTTTAATATCTTGTGTATGTAACCTTGATTACAATAATCAATATGAGTTTAAATTATATCTTTATCTAAATCTTAATATATATTTTGGTTCATTCTTTCTGATTCCAACATGTGATTTGATGATATAATAAATTTTATTTTAATTTCATATTATTATATCTTAATCTATGTGACTTACATCATCAATAAAGCTTAAAAATCTTAATTATAATATAGATTTTTGCTTAATACTCACAAATAGTCATAATTCATATATCATCTAAGGTTTGTGATCTCAAAATCACATCTCATATATAACTATGTCATTTTATCCATATACACATATCCATTAGAGCAGGTGACAAAATGTGATCTTCTTATTTATTTTTAAGGACTTGATAATGGTTGAAATAAGTTAGAGATAGATCATTGTTATATTTATTATTAGATTCTTGTAAAAATATTGAAGGTCAATAATAACATATGAATAATGTTGGATTGTTTGAGAAGTGAATGTGGAAGTTTGAGTGGAAAAAAAAATTAGAACAATATAAAGAAAATAATAAATAAGGTAAGAGACCTTCTTAACTAAAATATACTTAATTATTTTGTGTAAATAATAAAATACTAAAAAAAATAAAGATAATAAGATACCTCGTACCTTATTTATTTGTAACTTTAAATACATTGGTGACTATAGAATAATATTTTATTTCACTTATTTGATTTATAAATGAAAAAAACGATATCGGTATTAACATTCAATATAATAATTTATAATAGTAATAAATAATCTTATAAAATATCAGTATCGATAGTATAAGTAATTATTATGATAAGAAAAAATAAATATATAAAATGACAATAAGTTTTGTCCTTTTTATAACAAAAGACAAATACAGTGTAAGGTTGCTGTCCGAAATTACCAATAGTGGCTGTTGCCAAAATAGCAAGGAAACTTCGAGCTTTGAAGCACTGCTAATTGTCCATTGCCACGTGTGACTTTTAGATCACTATTCACGAGGTTGTCTTGGCGGGATTGGAAGTGCACAAGGGAGCTTCATTTTGTGTACGCTGAATTTTTGTGAGTGCAATATTTTATTTTCTTTTCTTTCTTCGCGTAAAATCTTGGATATGTACTATCTCATTATTAGGTGAGTTTTGTTTGTATTTCTTACTATTTTTATATTTAATTATATTTTTCTACTAAAGTTTGGAATAAATATTGTTTTAATATTTGTTAAGACTTTATTCGGTAAATATATCGAATATAATATATTAAGTAAAGATGTCGATCCTTTAAAAAACAGTTATGTTTTAAAATTTTAGCGGCATTATTCAATAAGAAAATTCAATTTTTTAGTAGGAGGTTTGATTTGACTAATAAATAACTACGAACATGCAATTTAAAAGATAAAGTTAATGAGTAGGAAAAATATTCTTCAAATATAAGATTCATAAGGAAACTTCTTAGATGTAGATTCTTCGGGTATCTAATCTATTATCCAATATTAAGAAACGATGTATTGCATTCAGTAAATCGAAACCTATTCCTAGAATCCCAAATTATTACTAAAATAAACTCAAAATCACTTCCCATTAACTTTCAATAATTAATAACAAGATTCTAGAAATGATGTAAAATCAAGCATGAAGAATGATGTAAAATTAAGCATGAAAAATGAGATACAGATATCAAATCTGAATAGAAACTGAATATTATAAATCAAGATTCCAAAATACAAATGAGTTTCGAAAAGATTACATTCAATCCTCCCAAGATATGAAGATATAGCTACCCATGGCAGCCATGACAACTCAATGATAGGAAGATTGCTTGAGAAAAGGAAGAAATCTTGCTTGGTTTTCGTCACTGCTATGCTTCTCCACTCCTCAAGTTCCAAATCCCATTTCTCAGCCTCTAAAAACCTTATAAACGCGTTTTCTGGCTTAGAGTGACCTTTCGCTTGAGCTAGCCAGTTTTTGTCCAAGCATGCCCGTTTCATATTCTGTCAAAAAGGTCTCTCGTTCAGGCGAGATGCTCCTCCCTCAGACGAAAATTCAAGGTGCTCTCTGTGGTAATTTCGCTCAGGCGAAGTTCTTCTCGCTCAGGTGGTGAGATCTTGATGCTCTCTTCGCCTGAGACGAGCTTTGAGCGACAACTTCTGCACTTGGTCTACAATCTGTAGTGTTTTGGCCTGGGCAGGTTCCTTCATGTTTGGATGAATCTTCCTTCAACTTTTTAGCTCTTTTTCTTCAGAGATCTTTCCAATCTTTTATTTTCTTCATTTTTTTCTTCCTGAAATTTCACAACAATTGAGATTAAGATTAATTAAATTAAATTATTTCCTTTGATTCCAGACTCAATTTCTAATTATAAATCCAAAAACTCTTAATTTGGAATTAATCAATTCCTTAAAGAACACTTAAAATCCCATAAATTCCACTTTAAAAAATATTTTAAATTCTCATAATTGAAAAGGTATATTATTTTAGTATCTTAATTTTATTAGATTTTATTAGTTGAGGTCTAAAATCAGTTTCAAAATTTATTTAAAGCTGTCAAATATTATTTGAAAGACTAAAAACATAATTAAGTAAAATGTACATACATTTCTCCCTGGATTTCAAAGATTTAATCATAACAAATTAAGGAACAAGCAACAAAACTTTCAAACGAAATCGTGCTTTTATTCATATACTTAAATTTATACTTAATTTTTTATTTAATTAATTATATGCTAAATGTAGTGTACATGCTTTATATGAGTGGCGTATAAAGTAAATGGAATTACATTTTGAGTTATTTGACCAAATCTAGTCATAAAATAAAATAAGAAGAGATGGAGAGCTTAAGAATCAGGGTGTGTCTACAAGAATTAAGAAATTTTTCTTTTCAAAAGCATAATATATATTTTTCTTTTATCTTGCTTTTAAATTTATCTCTATTCTTACTCTTTATTTTTTTCTTTGTTTCTGGAACTAAGTTAGTTTAGGAATATTGTAAAGTATTAGTTTTTTATTGTAACTTTGGGTGGATTTCTTCTCCAAACACTCATTTTCAATTTTTATTCTTCCCTCTTTCGAAGCTTGTATGCTAGGGTGTTGCTAGAGAAACAAGGGTTTTATCAACTTGTGTTTATTTTGGAAATGTTATGAGTAGGGGTACGAGTTTTTGGAAGTGATCATGAGATGTCTTTGGTGTTTTAGTTTATATTCTTCTTCAAATCCCATTTTCCTTAACACATAAGGAAAGTTTAAGGTAAAGAAAGATAAGTTTCTTCTACATTCAAATTTCATTTATAATAATAAATGTTTGCAGGTTGAATGGAAAGTCTTGTATGATTGATAACTTCTATTAACAATTTGAACTGTCAAAGCTAAATATGAAATCTGTAGTATAATTTGTGTTATTTTAATGTGACGATTGATTTTATAAATAGTGAGATCTTAAGAAACTTGTCTTAGAATTTATGAGTTAGAGCTGGATTTTAGAACTTAAGTATTTTTTTTTTAATCTTATTAGCAATTATTAACTGGAAATTGAGAATGTGATGACATATTAAAACTAGTAATGGTTGGACTATGTTGTCTGATTTTCATATTCTTATATTTTTATTCAGTGTATGTGTTATTCAAAGCTTCACTTTGGAGTGGATCTTCATTAGTCAAAATTTAGTCAAATAAACACTTCAATTCTCTATTCCAATGTGATAGATTTTGGACATGGATGAAGAATGGGGTTTTGAGTGCAAGTTTTATTTTGTTTTAGTCAAATATAAGACAATAGGTGCATGCACAATTTGAATATATTAGAATATAAAACAGAGTGAAGTGATGCAAAACTTATTAATCTTTATCAAATTCTACGTTTCACATTGCTAATAGTTGTATAATCCGCTCAATTAATTATTTTTTGCAAAGTAAAAATTCACCCAAAAAAATTGGTTAATTTTTGGTGAAATCCACTTGGCAAAATTCATGATTTCTTATTCAACTTAGTCTTAAAAGATAGTTCTTTTATTTTTATTTAAATTAATTTTATTATTCAAAAAGGTGTATTATTATATAACTTCAAATTTATTGTTTAACCTTTGATATTGTGGTTTGCAAACATACCTTGATATATATGTATAATATTATGCATAAGACATGAAATATGTTAGTATTCAATATAATCTGGTGGAATTCATTGAGTTTTATAATTGTTTGATTATTTGGTGTCTTTGATTTTGTGTATGAGGCAATTTATTAAATTCAAGTGTGTTTTCTTATAATTATTCTATTTTACACTTTGTTTTATGATAATGTTTGATATCGGAGCACATAATGCTTTAAGTATAGATAATTAGTGGTGATTTGTAGGGTCACATTTTGAGAAATATTTTGTTATATCAATTTTTGATATATATGTTATATAAGGACATTTTTTTGCACACACGGGTATGTGCATGTATGTGGGTGTGGGTAAGTTTGGCCTTCTAAGTTGGCGAGTACATGCACCTGAATATGAAATTATCACATCTTACCTTCTTCCAAAACTGTTAAGGAGAAAATTTAAAAAAAATTAAAATAAAAAACACATAATCTCATATGTGCATGGAAGAAAAATAATCACAATCACTCCAACATTCACCATAAAATTATTATCAAGAACCGATAGAACGCATGGATGGTTGTTGGAAAAAATTATGAAATACTTTTATCTTATATAGATAAATTTTAACTTATATATAGGAATTAAACTTTTTAATTGTAATTCAAATTATCTGGCCTAATTCACATAACACTTTACAACCTTAATAATTGTTTTACTGAAAATTAATAAAAAAGAAAATATGCACAATTCAACATAAATCACATCTGAAAAAGACTCAAATGTATTGTGTAATATAAGAAATCATAAAACAACATCAATTCTTTATCTAAATCAAAGATTTATGCTTGATTTGTAACTTAGAAGATATATATATATATATA
>Ga0209489_101260_pt1 | contig 51728 bp, 27 predicted proteins | sample SiratrowhiteBW_FD_187527 | JGI IMG/M metagenome (GOLD analysis project Ga0209489, IMG submission 187527) | Root nodule microbial communities of legume samples collected from California, USA - Siratro white BW (SPAdes) (version 2) | ecosystem: Host-associated > Plants > Roots > Nodule | place...
TATATATATATTAAAATGACATCTAATTGAAATTGTGACCGTGGGAATTTGCAGCAGTTAATCCAATCCAATTATTTCTTTTCAGATTCTGCAATTTTCTTTCATGTAAATATGTAATACAATTTAGTAATGTGTAATGTGTGATTTTCTTTCCTATTATGCAGTTAGTTGAATTAACAGCCGTTTTTGCCAGCATAGACATGTTATTTGTCGTTTATTCGTTTTCTTATATTGTCGTCATTCGTTTCCGGTCAACACTGTTTTTGATTTGGGGAAGATTATATAACTGTATGCAGCAACTTTGATCAACAAATGTTTCCAGCAACGCTTTAATTGTTTTTAGTTTATATAATTCTTTTCTTCAATTTAATAAATTTGTTCTTTCAGTCTTTACAAGATTACCATTTTTATTATAAATTCTTCTTATATTGTTTTTTTTTTTCATTTTATCCTCTACTATTCAGAAAATAAAATCAGATCTATTTATCGATTTCTATTTGTCAAATTATTACTCTAACAAATTTAGAGTAAAGTAGAAAAGAGACTAAAATAGTTTTTATTTTCATAATAAAAACAATCATAAATTATGAGACTACATATTTATTTAAGTCAAAAAAATAACCAAAAATATGTTTTGTTTCATTTAATCGTTCCACGTAACGTGGACTAATGTAGATGAATTAATCTTCCTAGGCACAATTTTTTACTTGTAATAATTTCTTTTATTAAAAGGTTCATGAGTGACATTATTATATTTGAGATTCTAAAACTCACAAATCATATGTTTTTATATAAAAAGTATTACTGTAGACGGGATCACACAAAATAAAATAAAATAAACTCTTACTAACAGATCAAAGGATTAGAACATATTACGAAAAAAAAAAAAATCTAGCCTAATATAATTAAATATAACAAGATAAAAGACAAAATCAATCTTATTTTTCTATCTAAATTAGTCAATATATCTAAAAATATGAGTTACTTTAAAAGAGTCTAAGAAATGTAAATTTATGAGTCACTAAAAGTTTAATAAAGTAAATAAGAGTCACAATTCAATAACAAAAATAATATTTTTTAGGTACAAAACTACTACATTAATATTAACTTTAATTTAATATTAATTATAAATTTAAATCTTAAACTTTAAATCCTAAACTCTAAACTTTAATTTAATCAATTTTAAAAACTTAAAAAAAAAACTACACATTATACACAATATTTTCAATTCTAGTTATAATACTAAATTTTTTTAAAAATAAATAAAAAAATTAAAATCTGATTAGTCGCGTGTATATATATATATATATATATATATTCTCTAGAAGTGTGGCTGGATATCCCAATACAAACTTTAATAACATGTGAAGTAACATCCTTACTAGTAATCTGTTGAGATCTAGTTAAATTCTTCTTTCTCCAAATCATTTTTTAAAAAAGGAATATAAATTTCAAACAATAATTTTGTATCAGTACAATTAACATATTCCCTGATATATATAAAACATTTGAAAAACTCATAGCCAAGAAAGTGAACAGTGTTATTCTTGTAACCAAATATATCATGGACAGGGTCACTATACTCCCCCTCTGGCAGGGAGGGACCCTCTCATTGAACATGAGGAGTTGATGGATCGAACGAATCGCGTCAAAATATGATGCCAAGCACTTACCTGTTCACTCACAAAAGGAGAAATCTAGAAAGGTGAGGGACACTTGCATGATGAGGGTGAAGCCATGCAACTTAAGAACACAAAACCAATTATATTTGTTGGCACATGTTCCAGCAAATGGAATTATAGAAGCGTGCAACATAATTGCCTATGGCATGGATCAGTACAGCAACCATCTTTAACAAAATAACAACTCTGTTGAATACTTTGTCTGAGAAAAATGACATTTGATTGTAAAAAGACAAATGCACAACTCCCCGCCCTATGTTCATTCACCAATCAATCTGGTGGGTCCAAGTTTTCAGCTAAGATGGGAGGAAAAAATAATTGAAGAGAATGTGGCCACTAGTTCACCCCACATACAGTTAACTAGATCAACACAAAGAGGGTAGCTCATGTTACATTATATCAATTAGCAGAAAAAATATGTGAAAACACAAAAATATTGGAATTGATCACTCAGACTCCGGCAAACGTATCAGTGGTGAACCTTGAGACTTATCACAGTAGTTGCTAGTAAATAATTTCATGATGTTCTATTCATTCCTCAATCTAAGTTCAACCTTCTATATCTGATGGTTGTCTGCTAAAACATAATAATTTTTCTCTCGTTAATAGCTGATTCTTAGTGTTTCAAGATCCCATATTAAAAAGTGATTGACAAAGATGACGTTGTTAAGGGATATGAAAGTAGACAACTGTTCTCAACATTTTCATCTAATTTTGTAAATTCTTCTATTGACAATGTCACATTGCAGCATCAACATCTGTCTGAGTATTTTTAATCACTAGAGCAATAAGATTCTCTTTTCATTATCAAGTTCGAAAATTAAGGAAAAATCTAATGTCCTCCTCTAATTTTGATTGAGTACGTAAAAGTAATAAAATATAAATCATAATTATTAATTGTTTCTAAAATAAATAATATTACATATTCTAAATAAGTGTTTCATATAATAGATAATACAATATTTTATAATATTTTTTTGTGTTTGATATATAAGAAATATATTTAGACGTTAAACGCATGTAAGCAAGTTAATCACAATAACAGGTTTATTCTATATTGTAAGAAAATTATTTATTATCGTTTGTCAAAAATATTTGTTCAAGATTCAAAGTATAAGTCAGTATTAAGATTTTTTGAGACTAATATTACATGAAGTATCTTAACTTAATTGTTTGGTAAAAAATACTTTGTTATTATTAGTCAAGAGTATTATTGTTTAAAGAATATCTAGTGAAGTTATAAATTAACTTTAAGTGATTGTTTGATAAAGAATAACTATTATTAATTTATTAGTCAATTATTAGTCAAGAGTGTCATTGTTTAAAGAATATTTAGCCAAGTCATAAATTGTTTGTGAAAGAATACCTAATTAAGTAAAATAATACTTTGAACTAGGACAATTAGAAGTTTTTGAGAGACAAAAAAAATACCCACTATATTAGGAATAACTTGTAAAAAAAAAAAAATACTCAAACAAGGTCAACTAAAAATGACCGTGAATTAAATAAAATATAAACTTATAAAAAAGAATATTCAAAGATTTAACAAGAAATCACTATATGCCCAAATAATATTCATTTTATAAAACTCAAATTATATATTGAAAACTGAATATAATATGACAAACTATTATAAAGATATAAATTGAGCTTTGTGAAAAACTATTATAAAATTATCTTATTTGGAACGAACTTATTGTCTGATAACACTAAATCAAACGATAATTACAAACAATTGTGAAAAGTTTATAAATTTAATTAGGATACAATTTAACCTTTCTTTCTTCTGTTTTTTTCTCTTTCCATACGTGATTGGAGAAAACAAAGCTGTAGGCACTAATGCAACAAATATGTACATGTAGAATAGCAGAAAGTGATTTTGACATTTTCCTTTCATCTCTTCCTCACTAAACATCCAAACTAGTTGGCTGGTGAAACTGACATGTTCATGCAGACTCCATCAGCCTCAGGGAGATTTCTAACCTCGTTAAGAATCCTAGTAAGTTCTTTTGTCAGTTCTTTACGCACATAGTCAGATCGCTCCTTTGTAATTGATGATTCTTGAAATAAAGTTTCAGCTAGGGACTGATATTCTTGAAACCATTCCGCTCCAATACCTTGATTATTATCCTCATCATCAACAAGTAACGGGCATTCCCGTCTCCATCTCCCTAAAAGGTATTTGTCAGGTAACTGAAAGTAGTTCTTTATTACAAATACACGAAGAGCATGTCTGCATAGTATTCCTGAGGATTCAAACTCCTTGCAAGAGCAATGTATCTGATCATCTTCAACCAACCATATCACAAGCCGTTCTCCGTTGATCCTTTTGAAATGCCGCACAATATACGATCCATTGGCCATTTCGGATGCAGCATATTGCATTGCCAGCAACAGCTCTTGCTGCAAGGCATTAAAAGCAAAGGGAGTGAGAATACTCCGTGCATGCTCTTCAATCGGTATGCAAGTTTTGAGCTGAATATATTGAGTCTCCTTAAGTGCTTGATGTTGAAAACTTGCAGAAATGCCAACCTGCAAGCATAAGAATGACAAGTGGAAGAAAATCATTAGAATGACAAGTGGAAGAAAATCATTAGAATGACAAGTTAGCATACAAGACAAGATACCTCTCACCAACATACCTGCTCAAAGAAGCTTCGCAAACACGTATGAGCAGAGAAAATCCCTTTCAAAAATGCATCTATAGACTTTGAGTAGGCTGTTGTCGCCATTCGAGCCAGAAAGTAACCTCTAACATAGGCTTGGGCCCAGGATTCTCGAACAGAATATAGTAAATCAGCATGTTTATCTGAACCAAGTCCAAACACAGAAATCATCTGGCTCCACTGAAGTTCAAATTCCTCTGTATTCTCAATGTGAAATAAGGCATCGAACTCAGATTTAAATTGTGCATACCGAGAACCCAGAGTAGGAGAAAACCAACAGGGTACCTTGTGTAGAATATTCCATTGAGGAACGACATGTTTAGTTCCTGGAAATTCACTTATAATCGCATCTCTAAGTCCCGGGTCTAGATCAGTTAGAATAGTTTGTGGACCTCTTCCTCTCATGAACCTGACAAAAGTCTGTATTGAGGAATAATCACCATAAGAGGAGTTTTACAGAAGAACAAGTAAAATCTTATCTTATACAGAGGATGCTAGTGTAAACCTGTAATGCCCATGAGAAGGATTGAGGTGTTTCATCCTGCAATAAAACACAACCATAAAAAATAGTTCTACCGTAGTTATCAATACCAAACCATACTCCAAAAAGCAATCCATAAGTGACCGATCTATAAGAAGTGTCAAAATAAACCACATCACCAAACATGGCATTTGCATTAACTGAGTCCCCATATGACCAAGCTACATTTTCAACCTTATCATTCCCATCCACAGTTAAATCGTACACAAACTCATCATCCGCTTCTTTCATCACTTTGCACGCCTCAAGAAGTTCCAATACATCATTTTCTCTTTTCTCACTGAGCAATGCCTCATTCTCTAGAACAACCTTCTTGCGGTTTTGAACAAAGTTCCTCACATCCCTTTCCAAGAAAGGCAGCTGGCCCCCTTGAATACCCTTTTCCTGCTCAAGCATTTTCACTATCCGATGAATTGGAAACCCTGCCTTGGAGAGCAAGAGTATACGCTCTTGATCAGCCTCGTGAATTTTACGATATGCGGGCAAAAGACGCACTTGATCATCTTCCAAAAGTTCATGATTGTGCACATTACTAAACTGCACAACAAACCACTGCGAAACCCCTTCTACAACCTCCTTGGATAGATACATCTTTGCATCACATCCACACCTCACTGATTTCCTATCTCTATGGTGTTCTCCATTAGGCTTCTTCTTCACCGGGGCAAAGCCGGACCGGTAACAAACGAAATCACGCTTGTAAATCCCCAACTGGGGGCTAATTCTAGACCTTTCCTTCCTAATAGAGAACCCATTCTTCCTAGCAAAATTGCCATAATACTCAAAAGCATCATCGTCACTCTTAAAAACCATTCCAACATAGGGAGTAATCATAGCCCTAGAAGATGCTTTCTCTTCCTTCGCCAATTCAGGTGCCGCAGAACCCTCTTCAGAATCACCCTCATATGTAATATAACATTTCCAATCTCCACAAGGGCATTGTTGCCTCCGAACACATAGGTTTTTAGAAGGTATGGACGTCATTTGAACGGAGTGTTGAAATTAGTCAGTTTCAAACCTTAAGAGACCCAGAAACAGGTAGTGTTAAAAAACAAATCAAAAACCTTAACATGAGCAGAAAAATGAAGAAAATCGAATAATGGGCAAGGTAAATAATAATAAAAAAAGGATTTATTTTCTTGTAACCAAATTCCCAAAGCAGAAATTGAAATTGCCAAGATAAACAGGTTCTAGGCTGACAGAAAGAGAAGCTTGAAAATATAGGTCCCAAGGAAAACGAAAAACTTGGTTGAACACAAAGGCGAAGAGGTTTCAAGCAAATTAATGAAAGTGAGTAAGTGGCATACCACAGAGCAGGAGTGCAAAGAGCTTAAACCCTTATTCTCTGGTTCATCTTGTTCCCAACTCCTGTTCTTGTTTTTGACATGTTCCGAGAATTCCACCAAAAAGAAAAAGAATTCAATTTGGGATTTTCATTTTGGGCTAGTTTGTTTATTGGGCCTTTAGGGAAAGATGGGTCTGGATCTCATCCACAATAAGACGACAAATTCTTCCTACACCCTAATACATGCTTCCTGCACCTCAATACAGATTTTTAATTCCATAAATACCCCAATATAGGAAGCACACCTATCCAGTTCACAATGCCAAAAAAAGAGAGAACCGGATGGTATCCCATCCGGGTGTCATTTTTAAAAAAATTGACAACCGGATGAGTATATCATCCGGTTGTCATTTCATAATAAAATGAGAACCGGATGACACCTCATCCAGGTTTCATTTTAACTTCATCTGTTTGTTTTCATTTTTCTAAATCTTTGATTAATCCTTCAAACAAGTAATAAGTAAGTAATTTTTGCTATTTATTAGCAATTAGTAAGTGATATTGCTGATTAAAGTAGTTGATTTGGGGTTTGGGGCGTTGTCGACGACGAATAGAAATTTTTTTTGATTTGATGTATGAGAACCGGATGAGTATGCCATCCGATTGTCATTTCCAAATAAAATGACTTTTTTTAAATGACAACCGGATGGGGTTGCCATCCGGTTGTCATTTTATTTTGAAATGACAACCGGATGAAGGTGTCATCCGGTTGTCATTTTATTTTAAAATGACAATCGGATGGGGTGTCATCCGATTCCCATTTTATTTTAAAATGACAACCGGATAACATACTCATCCGATTGTATTTTTTTTAAATATGAACCGGATGGAGGTGCCATCCGGTTCTCATTTTTTTGTCCATGTGAACCGGATAGTGGCAGTTGTGGAATTAAAATTTTGTATTGGGATGCAGAAAGAGTGTATTAGGGTGCAGGAAGAATTTGTCCAATAAAACGGCTTCTTTCTGCAGCTCCATACAAGAATTAAAAATACCAATTTTATATCTCTATTTTCTTTATCTTCTCAGCTACATCCTTCTTTATGTGTAATTTAGAATATAAAAAAAATTATATTCTGAATTACGTAATTTGAAATATAAAAAAATATATATTTTAGACTGTATAATCTAAAATATATTTTAAATTATATAATTTTAAATACAAAAAATTATATTCTAAATCGTATAATCTATACTAAATTCTTTTTATATTTTAAATTATATAATTCAGAATAAAAAAAATTATTCAAGAATACAAATTTTTTAAAAGTACTTTTATGTTTTCAAATTATGGGCATGGAAAGAGAAAAGCAGGAAGGTGCAGGAAGAAGCCGTCACACAATAAGAACGAATTTAAGGCCTCAGCCCACATAGCATTTTGAGGTGATACAATAAAATGTAAGTACTGATATTGATTTTGTTAAAAGGAAAATAAAAAAGTACTATAATTGTTTTGATCTTTAATCAAAATTGAAATTTCATCTCTTTACATGCTGCATTTATATTGATGATTAGAAGTGGCAATAATTATTGAGATTGATTAAATGCATGTTTCAATTAAAAAAAATAAAACTTATTAACTAGTATATATGTTGTATCTATGTTTTGTCTAGTGCTAAATTGTCTGTTTGGGAGTTAAGACAACGGTTTGATAGATGCTGAATTTTAATTTAGAACTTGCTAAAAGGGGAGAAAAAAGCGTTGTTCTTCTGGGATAACGTGATAGAATTTCTCAAGGGTGCAAAACAGATTTCAAGTTCCTTTCTGGATAAGTTGATGTAAAAGATGCAACTTTCTCAGGTTCTTATTCTTGTGCCTATTGGATGTAATGTCCCTATGTGTGCATCTTTTAAAACATGGATGATACTCTTGCTATTGTTCTTATGGGCCCAAAAGAGATGTTATAGCATAAAGTTTGCTGTGCATTGTAAAGTAATTTTACTTGAGAGAAAAAGTCAGGTTAGTGTTATTTCAGGTTTCAAAATTACCAGGGGTTTATACAAGTGATGCCACCGATTGTAGAAGATTGAAGAACAATATTCCCTATGCATGTTTTCTCATTCAGTTAAAATGCATTTATTGGTTAATACAAATTTTCCACAATTGACAACTCTCGTCTTTGGCTGAGCTTTACCATCAAATTATGACATTCAACATTCCCTTTCAATGCAACAGAGTTCGTTGCATACAAATTTTGAGCTGACATGACATCAAATTTTTTTGAGAATCTTCTTTACCTCGTACTTTCCAATTATATGTAAAACTCTGTCCAAAATTAGGGTGTGTTTGAATCCATATTCAGTTCACCTAAATACTTTACGCACCACTAAATAAAATAATAACCATAAGGCCATAGGCAAATATAGTCCAACCTAACTTCAAAACCATTTTTATATTGCTCATTTTTTTCTTGATCAGGAGGTAGCCAAGATTGGACTTAATTAAAATGTGACCAAGTTGAGGATTGAGATGGTGCTGATAGGAAAAAATCAACTTCCACACTTTGAGCCACATGCTCTTAACCATCATAGAGTCATAGTGTAACAATCATGTCCAGATTAGGTAATGCATTAGGTAACCAACTTATGCTTCACCAATCTAGCTTATGGTCATATATATGAACTATCAATAGAAAGTTACAATAAAAGGTTAATAAATTTATGATACAGGACCATTTGTTATATACTCATGTTTTAAATATGTGGTGAAAACAATTTGAGGCCAAAACAGAACACATGTGGCTAGAGCATAGCATAATCAGGAGTCAGTGTTTTTTTAGTTTGCTAGTTTTTGTGTCACTGTGTTAGGGGTGGAGTGGACAGTATATATAAATCCCATGTGGGTGCTTGGGCTCTCATTCAATTCAATAGGGGCAACCATCAGTTCAGCCACTAAAGGGAAGGAGAGTAAGGGTAAATGATGCATTATGCAACACATGAACAAAGTAAATGACAAACACCATTAATTTCCTATGCATGCCAGTTACCAACCATATAAAACAATTCAATATTTTCATTTATTAACTTACAAATATAGGGAAGTTCATCCTAACACCATGTCTTATATTCCTTCAAATGGAATTTGTTGGAAACTTACTCTTCCATAGTCTCATTATCCACCCCCACATGCTTGGCACATGTTCCTGGTTTTGACACACACATTTGCATTGCAAATTTATGTCCCTTACACCATACATACATTGAAGTATAAAACAACTTGTTGATGGACATCAATTTTCCCAAAAATGTATTTGTAAGTGTCATCTATATTTATACATTTTAGTCTAAAATGTCTTAACTATAGATTTTAGCTAAAATGTATTTATTATTTTTTAAATGAATAAGACCAGGCCTAAAGAAAACAGTTTGGGAAGGATCAATGTTTTTTTTTTTTTTTTTTTACAAATTGTTTATTTTAGTGAATTAGTGTATAGATTTTGTAATACTAGTGTGTTTGGTTTATATTTAGAAGCATCTGAACATAAGGAACTTATTAGTTTAATTGAAGTTGTTATGGACTTTTTTCAAACACCTTTGTTTGGGTGAGACATCTTCAAACTCAAATTTGTAATAAAACACATGTAGGTCACTGTTATGATCTTAATTAGTTGTAAATGCATAAATTCAAATGTAAAATCCAAAATTGTGAAACATAAATCTTTATCCCAAGTGTATGGCCACTTGATGAATACATGTTGTCTTGGTACTTGAAAATGAACAAATTCAAGATATCGTGTTCGTAAGCATATATATGTCCACTTGATACTTGAAAGGTTATTTGCTTTCTTAGGTATTTTTGTCAAATAGAAAAAAATATTGTCACAATAAAAAAATGAATAAACAATGAGATCGTGCTTCATAAGCTACCTTTTGTGGCTGTCTAATTAATTTGTGAGACCATTCTAAAAGCCTTAATAATTTAGGCTTTAAATACCTGCTCAAGTGGCTCTTAAAGAGTGGCAATCATTCAAGTCCTTGACTTATATTATCCCTCAAATTAAACCTTGACTTATATTATCCCTCAAATTAAAAAAAATTATTTTAAAATCAAATTTTCTTTATTGTGCACAGGTACATCAGGTTAGTAAGCAAGAGAAATAGAAATTTTTGTTGAGAATTAAAGAGTACATAACATCAAAATCACAAAAATCATGTATTTACGTAAAAAAGAAAGTTCTGCATTCATTAACCTATGCATCTGGTATGCAGAATAGGAAAATTGTTTCTGATTTAGCTGTAGTTACTTTTAACTTTTTATCTTAACTCCACTCAGAAAGACGATTAAAACTCTTCAATTGTATCATCATTTGAATCAAAGTCCAAAAGGTAGATTTTCTAACACTTAAAAAACAAGCACAAATTTTAACCCCAAAAGGTTGCACAGGGTTAATGCCAAAACTATCACGTTTTAGCCAGAGAGGCATGAGATAAGGAGACATAGATTAAGCTGAAGAAAATTTTGAGACATCATTTCCAGAAGTACTCTTGTTTATTCTCGTTCTTGTTGTTGCGACAAATTTAAGCATGTTGGATAAATACAACACTCATGTCTCATGCTAGCAGCTATTCGATGACAAAGAGCATGATATATTGTATATCATCATTGAACATGTATTTTACACTTGGAAGTTTCTAAGCCCATCTAAATTGGTACACCCTTCATTCTCTAAGAAGTGTTTGAGCATCCTGAACATGTTCTGCTCTTCCTGCTACATAATCCAATATTCCTTCACCAACCTTTTCACCATGATCTTCAATTGAGACTTTTGAAATGCCTCCGAAGGCTATTATTGCTACCAAAAAGAAAGTAGTGGAAGCAAACAAAGGCCAAAAGTAGGCCAGAATGGTCAGAAAGTGTGGAGCACCATACAACACCAAAGAGAATGATAACAAAATGACTATTGCTTTGGTTATCTGATATCTATATTGTTGAAGCTTTTCTGATATATCCATATCAGATACTTGTACTCCAAAGGGAGAGAAAAGAGGAGAGAAAATGGGAAAGGAGGGTGAAGAAAGAGATGTTGGTGGGGAGGGATAGTGTGTGATTATGTATTCTATAACAAGTTTAGTGTTGGCAAGCATTATATATCTGAAGAGATTCTACTTTACAAATAATGGTCTCAATGATTTTCAAAGTTTTCTTGACCCATTTGCCACTTCTTTTCTAAATGGCATATACGTTTCCTAAACTATTCCATTAATAAGTGGACTTAAATAGATAACGTAAAAATTCACAATCCATCTTGAATAGTAGATTTGGTTTCTATCTAAATATCATGGTTAAGATGACAACACAATTTGAACTAGTAAAAATGATCTTAACACGATTTTTCACAAAACATACAAGTTTGACTAAGTCTCAAATTGAAGATTAGTTTTGTAAAATCCCACTGAAGAACCAATGACATTAGTTTTATAAACTTTATCTTCTGATGTAAATTTCTTATGTATAACTTTTCTTTATACCATAATTTTATGACTAGGTTCTCCTCAATGTAGCTAGATGGAATTATTCTGACATCAAATCCATTTACATCAGAGTAGTGACTCAAATGGACGGTGAGGGCGGGGGAAGGGATAAGCCTTTGGATTATTGTTCTGAGGACCAATTAGAGAAGGACATATTAGTCAATAAAAAAAGGTGATGAAATGCTTTTGGTATAGATTCTTGATTGGTCGGTTTGCGGTTCTTTTTGGAAGTGGATGCTTTTCATTAGAATATTTCAGAATGAAGATTAGCCTTCAGAAAACCCATATCTTCTTATTCTTCTCTTTGGTGATATGTATCAAACAACACACACATATTATATTAATCCATGAATAATTGAGAATCATTTGAGTTATGTTTTGTCTTTTTTACAATTAAAGTTTTTTTAAGCCAAACACTGCATAGGAACTCCAGGCCTAATCATTATTTGTTGAAAAAAATATAGAAAAATTTTCCCATCATAAAAAGGATTAATATATTTTAGCATGGATGTACCCGAAATTCAAATTCTAAGAAAATGGAACTTACAGTTTACTTCAAATGAGATATAAACACACAAAAACTAGAAAAAAAAAAAAACATGCACTGAACATAAAAGAAAAGTGAACAAAATAAAATATATGTTTGTGAGTTTGAGGTAAGGGGTAACCTTCAACCTCATGGAGGAGATGAAATTGTGACTTGGTTTGAGGTAGCACGTAACATTCAACCTTATGAATCAGACAACGACGAGAGGTAAAAGTCAATCAACAATAAATCATAAGCCATTTTTTTTTTCCTTCAGACAATGAGCACAGGTCTGAGAATTGTGTTGTGTGGGTCAGTGAGTGCTTGCAATTTAGTTATTGTTGTTTTTAGCAAGAACCCTAAGCCCACCAAAGATTAATTTGCTTTGGTTCCACGCATTCTCTCTCAGTCCATTCTTGAAACTTGGATTAATTATCATTATCCGTTGCATCATGCAGAAGTGGACATTCAAGGATGCTTCACAAAATGAAAATGGGCTGAAATCAGCAAAAGCCCAATTCTTAATGAAATTTTCCACTTTTCAATGCAGTTTCTAGATTTAACAACAATAATAGTAGTTGCATGTGATTCAGGAAATTCAACTCACCTCCCTTATTTGTTTGTTTCTATTCATTTGTATATACAAAAAAAATTTAAACAGAAAAATTGTCTCTCTTAATTAACCTGGTAATTTTTTTACTACCAAAAAATTGAACTATGGCCTACTTTTCATCCAATATATAAGAAATTTATATGTACAAATATTTAACATTATTCATATAACAATACCTATAATTCAAATTAGTTATGACATTTTTTTTTTACCATGAATTTCTCTCATTTTACTAAACCATACACTAATTCTATTTGAGTTACTATTATGAAACACCTAACTTTGTTCAGAAGAATGTGTAATGTTGTATTTTAATTTACCCTTTTGATTTTCACTTAAGGAAAATGTAGCATCATCTGAATAATCTTTTAGGACATTTTTTTTCCTTTACTAGTTTTTCATGCTTTCACGTTACAATTGACGATAAAATAAAAACATCCCTTTCTACAACTACCATTCTATATATAGGTTCATCTTGTTCATCTTTCAAGAATCCCAATCAATCATTTATTTGAAAAGACATATATATATATATATATATATATATATATATATATATATATATATATTTCTTACTGACCAGAGCTTGTTTACAGCGATAATAAATCGCTGAAAGTTTAATAGATGTATAAAACCACTTCGTTTTTTTTTATTGGCAAGAATTGGACATACATTCAAAAAATTTTACAATAATTCAAGAAATTCATGTTTAAGAATTTTTTAAAGGTGACAAATGTTAATATTATCTGAGTTTAAAACCATGTTAAAATCTTAAAAGTAATAGCTTAAATAATCAATTTTGTTAAACTATATTGGATTCTGGCTAAGTATATTTACCTGAATAAGTATAGCATGGAATTAAAATTATTTTACACTAGAAGATAGAGGTGCAAGAATGATTTGTTACAGTATGTCTGCCTTTCTACTACATAAAAATTAAAATAGATAATGTTATAATAAATAGTTTTGAAAAAGGTTGTGAGAAAGAAAGAAAAAATATTTGATAGTATGAGTAAACTATGTCAACATTTATGATTTCTTTTTTTTTTCACTGAAGAGGTTATCTTTACTTTCTGAGCAAAGAGGTTATGTGAATATCTCCAGAGTTAATTGATTCTTCTGAATTATTAAACTGAGGATGTTAGTTGAAATTATTTAATACGATGATTTCATAAAATAAAAAAACATTTTAAAAAAAATATGGTGATAGGATGCTTATTTTGAAAATAGTACTAATTGAAGTTGAGTTGAATTAAATTTGTTAACATTTAAGTGTTTTAAATAGGAATATTTTGTGCTAAGGACAACATGAAAGTTGAGTTTAAAAACCAATGAAGTGCTAAACCATCACAAGTGTCCATCCAAACCTTCTGGTTAAAGACATTCATATTGCAAACCTACCAATTCAAACCAACAAAAACATATGCCATTAAGTGAACCACAACAACTATAGGAACCCTCTTCTGTCACATCATTATCCAACCATTTTTGGCAACACAGAACTTCAACCCCTTTAATCTTCTAATATTGTTCATCGGGCTTTCATTGTGTCACCCTTGGTTGTTGGTGAAGCCCTCCATTTGTTGTCTCCATCCAAACAAAAATGGTAAAAAGAAAAGGGAAAACATCATATATATTTGCCTTCCACATGGTGTGCAGGAACCGTAATTTTTTTTTCCCTTTTTTTTTACTTTATTTAATCATTATACTTTTAAGCTAAGATGAGAGCTTCTCTGAATATTAATCCAAATTCATTTATTCTTCGAAGCCACTTTAATTAGATGGTCGCTTTCAGAATTTGAGTCCTCACACTCGTTTCTTCTGTTAATTGAAATCGCAGTCTTTTCTGAATGACTTTCGTTTAACCAAGTAAAACAAAAGTGATCTCAGAACGGTTTTAGCGCTTAAGCAATACAATAGTCTAAAGTGATATCCTTCCATTGACACAGATATATAGGATACGACAACTTAGGGGAATTGAACTTGAAACACATTACTGAGTTTGCCAATACAAGATACCTTTCTGTTCATGCACAATTTTTTTGGTAGATTCGGTCCATGTTCGTACACAATGAATCTGACAACAAATCTAGAGTACTGAATTTGAACCCAATTACTTTTTTACCTCAAAAGAATTGCTTTCTTCTACCCTTCTAAGAATTTGTTCATCTCAAGCCAAGATTTAAAACATAGTCTTATAAATTATAACCCTTTGGGTTGTATGATACAAAATGAAATTCTGATACACTGTTAAGAGCACTACTTGAGATTTGAGACTGAAGCAAAATGTGTCAGCAGAGAAACAAGATTTGAAAGAAAATAAAACTGCAACCAACTAATGCACCACTTGTTATTCACCAATATATGATTGAATCTGAATGTTACTGATGAGAAGTGAATTTAGGTTATTGAAAAAATTATTGTTGCCGACAATAACATGCTCAATGGGCACTGGTCCACATCTTTGATGTTCTCCCTCCCTGCTGGCTGTATCCAATGTACCCTTTCCAAGTGCTAACAGTAACTTCATCAACCTTGCTTTTAACCTTATATCAAGTACATACTACAAATTTTCGTACACTTCATCATTTTGAAATATGATTTTTAAATAAGAAGTAAATGCTTGGAAAGTGTAGAATGGGATCAGAAAGTAGTATACTCTAACGTTCTGTTTGGAGGCCAGCAAAATCGAAGAGGAAAAAATTATTAAAAAAATGTAAAAAATCAGATAATAAAATGTTAAAACACATGAAAAATGAAACATTTTTATGCGTAATATGTCGCAAATGCTAATGATTATGTCGCAAAATATTAATTGATCGTGCATATTCTTTTAAAGGCTTATACTATATTGGTAAAAAAGCACATGAAAGATAATTGAAAAGTGACAGGGAACACTTATAGAATGTATACGTATATGTGAATTGTATTTCAATATATATATATATATATATATATATATATATATATATATATATGTATTATATATATATATATATATATATATATATATATATATATATATATATATAAAATTGTTTATTAAATTAATATATTATCAGTACATGTTTTTATATTATAATTAAAATAATTTACTTTTTGATATTTTGTGAAAATATTTAATTTTTATTTTAAATACAATTTTTTTATTAAGATTTATAATATTTTATAATTTAAAACTAATTGCAATTCTTATCTATATTTCTAAAAATGATTTCTTAAATTAAATTATTTATATTTTTTATTTTATCACATCAAGCAAATCCCTTACAACACTCAAATCTACTAATTTCTCTAAAAAAAAAAAAAACTTCAATCCTTTTCTTTTCCCCATCCATCCAAACCAAACAAATTTTTATACGGTCACTTTTCATGAACCCTCTACGGTAAATTCGTCAACTATTATAACATTTATTTCAAGAATTGTACTGATTATAGTTTTGATAGTTAACCATACATAGAAATTAAACTCAAAAACTAAGAGGAAAATAGAAAGAAGGTAACTGTTGCTGTCAAGCTAGAATTAAGGAGAAGACAAAGTAGAAGCAGGCTTATGCGTTTCATTTGTCAGGTTTAGTTTGCTTCAGTGCAGGGAAAGCTCATTCCTCTCTTTGCGGTCAATTGATTTCTTTTACGAATACACTTTCTTATTATTATTTTTTTCCTTCTCTCATCATTATTATTATTATATGCTACCCTTTTAAAAAATAATCATCTTTTTGTTGTTGGTGTTTTAGGATTAAACCTCAACCAGTGCACTTGTCAGCATCAGGTAAAAAACCAAAACACACAAAAGAGTTATAAATAGCCAGTGAGCAAGCCCCGTTTTTTGTTGAACAAAGCCATTGGTGTGAGGATTTGGCCGCAGCAGAAAGAGGAGAATGGTGGCGAGCGAAGAGGTATACAGTGGGGAAGAACTTCCTCTTGTCCAACCAGATCCTGTGGGGTTACAGATTGATCGTTTGCAAAACCAGCTCACAGGTTCATATCATATATAACTCTCAGACTGTTATATTACTTTCTCTGCTTCACCATTATTCTTTCTTTAACTTGCCTTTTCATAGTCTTATCATGTTACAGTATAAGAAACACCAATGGAATTGACTTACTGTGCAGTTAATGTATGTTTGAAACTATAGCAGACCTAATTTGGATAATTCTCATCATCTCCTTACAACAAAAGAGATAAAACGAAGAGTTTATTTGTCAAGTGACACGGTTTACTGATTAAAAACCATGCTAAACAGAAGTTTTAAACAGTTTTTCATTAGATCACTGTGTATAAACTTTTAATGCACATGGCTAAAAAAAATAAATTTCTAGTTTAAGTTATAAATGCACCTCATGTTTTGAATTTAAGTTAGATAAAATAATTTCTCAACAGAAGTTTTTTTTAGGATATAACTTATTAATGTTTCATAAGACACTGTTTTGCTTGACACATATATAGCTGACAGAATTCTTTGAGAATTGAACTTAAATAGCTGATTGTATACAGTTGATTTGAAACGTGTATTCTGGAGTTAGATCACATAAGTTTATTTTAATTTGTATGAGAAATTTTATCTATATTTTTCTTTTACTTTAAATATTTATTGAAAATTTTATCCCAATACTTATCTAGATAAACTTGACTTTCAAATTTGATTTTAATTAAAAATAAATTTGATTGAATTGATTTATGTGTATAGAACATAGAATGTTAACACGGTCTTAATACAAATTAGTTTAGACTTATAATTACTAAAAAATGACTTTTCTTACATGATATTAATAATAATAATAATAATAATTATTATTATTATTATTATTATTATTATCATTATTATTATTATTATAATATCAAGTTGAAATTCTCTCTCTCTATATGTGTGTGTTTGAATAGTGTTTTACTGAATGTACAAGTAATAAAATGTAACTTTCACGTTAAGAGTTAAAACTAAATTTAGAACCAAACCACAGCACATGCAGGACATTAAAGACTAAGCCTATGTTTTTGGAAATATGTTGGCAATGGGTTGAACGTATGTTGAGAGAAGCACAGCTTTCTTACTTTTTTGAGTTGAACATACGTTCACACCCTCCATACTAATGCTTAGACACACAGAAACTTCAACTTTTAAGTAAACTATGGAGTTTAAATGCATTTTATATATCTTCAAAACTAAGGACACATTAAGTTTAAGTACACGTTTTATTGTTTATTTCTTATTTTATTAACTAATGTACAAATTATACATTACTCTTACTGGTTTCTTATTTTCAAAGTTTTTCATTAAGATGATGACAACAATGTTACTTCATTGTTTTCTTCTATTTATAATTTCCAAAAAAATAAGGTCAAAATAATATAATTGTAATTATTAGTAAGAGAAAAAAAAATTATAAATTATCAGAATAAAATAAATTTTACACCGTAATCCAATAATAAATAAGATAAGTTTGTTATATTTTTGAAAGAATTATCTTAAAATCATGCTAACGATATTTACAATTAAATAATAATATAAAATACCATTAAACTATAATCAAACATAAAAATACCATCTTCTTTCTATGTCTTTAAATGATTCAACCTTCTTTTTTTTTTTATCTCAAAATAATTGATATTTTAGAATTTCAAAGTGTAATTAGTTTCTTCTCTCTCAATTATGTTCATAGCTGCCATAAGGAGGTAAGTAAAGAACTGTAATATAATTTATCACCACTGTTAAGTAAGTTTTTTCAGTTAAAATATATCCATTAAATATTTTTAAAATCCATATTCATTAACCTTGATATAGGAAAGAAGTAGTATTACATCAAACCAAATCTCTACACTTTCAAAAACTAGGTTTTATATGCTTAGTTTCAGTTTATAGTCTCGTATTAATATTAATTGCTTGAAATAGAAGATTTTAAAAAATTGCTAATAGGATAAATCTAGTTAACTAGTAAGGGAACCGGAAGAAGTATGTTTGTTTGGTTATACAACTAAGAATAATTTAAGTGAACTTCTATTTAAATTGATACTTTTTTATTAAAAATGATAAAAAGGACTTTCTTTTTCCTTCAAAATTGATTTAAAGTATATAAAAGAACGTAAATTAATCAATAGAGGTGGGGTTTTAAAAATAAAAAGGATATTTTTTTGTCATCATGGTTAAATGTCAAAGAATAGGTAATTGATAGCTTATATATTGTTAAATATTTTCACAGATCTTAGCTAATGATGGCAACAATTTAAAATACGATTTTGACTTAAGCAAATAGTTAAAGAATTAATAATATATTTTTTTACAGTAAATCACGTTAAACATGCATTTGGAAAATACAAGAAGTACATTAATAATATATCTGAATCTCAAAAAGTAAAAATTGGGCTTGGGAAGCCACAAGTCCAAAATTTACAAGGTTCATTCGCTGCTACTGTTAGATTCCGTTACCATTACAAGTTTAATATTGATCCAAGTTATGTAACTTATGTTTCATTTTCTGCTTATAATGTCTCATGAATTGAATTTTCGTTGTTACACTTTATGTGTTAATTGCCTCCTGTGAGATTTATTATTATTTGTGTGGAGGGTTTATGTATTAAACTCGTTTTTGAGTATTCCCCTAAAAATCTAATTTATTTTTCTTTTCGTTCACCACAAAATGAAAACGAAGAATAGATTACTATGATGAATTTCTTTTTTTATCTACTCTATTTAAATCTGTTTCATCTATAAAATTATGAGTGAACCTCATTGCAGAAAAGGCCAAAGAACTAGCAACTTGCCAGAGTGAAATCAAGGCCTTGAGGGCAACTGAAGCTAAAAAGGATAAGGCCATAGAAGAGGTATTTCTTTTTTAATTTAATTGAAATACGCTTGCAATGTAAAGGCCTTGAGGGAAGCATAAATTTGTTAATTTTATGATGATTATTTTGAAATCATAATTGGCATGATTTCTGATTGGTTGATTGTGTCAAAATGTTTAGGCGTATTGATATACAGTTCAGTCTTTTACACTGTTAGTTGATTAAATCAGATAATTGATTTAGATCTAGTCATTCTCACTCTTCATAGAAACTGATTCAATTGCACGGCACATTTGTTTGTTTATATCAAGATATACAAATTTCTCAGTCACAAAACAATGGTTGTAATTATCATTCTTCAATTCCAGCTGAGAAATGAGGTGAGTAAGCTGGAGGAGAGACTTGGACTTACTCAGGATCATCTTAAACACAAGGTACACCAAAACGGTACTAATATCCATTGAAACTTGGAACCGTGTCAAACAATGGTAAATTCTAAAAATGCATATGCCTCAATTTTATGCAGAAGCTAGAAATCAAGAAACTGACAGAGGAAAAGAACGATGCATTGGCCGCACAATATGCTGCAGAAGCCACTCTTAGAAGGTTACACGCAGATCAAAAGGAAGATGATTTTGTTCCTCTTGAAAGTGTCATTACTCCTCTTGAGGCTGAGATTAAGATGTACAGGAATGAGGTAGTAATAATGCAATTTCCACCAAAGACGCTCTTACAAGGAGTGAATTGTGCATGATAATGAAAATTCTGACATTCATTTTGCATTCAGATTGCAGCTCTCCAGGAAGATAAGAAAGCTTTGGAACGGCTCACAAAGTCAAAAGAGGCAGCACTGCTTGAAGCAGAGAAGATTTTAAGAACTGCACTGGAGAGAGTTTTAATAGTTGAGGAAGTTCAGAATGAAAATTTTGACTTGAAGAGACAGATTGAGATCTGCCAGGCATACTTTTTATGATTCCATTTTCACATGTAGTTTCTGTAGTAAATGCAAGTACTTGGCTAAATTACAAACTTCCATGAGCAGGAGGAGAACAAAATCTTAGAGAAAACGCATCGCCAAAAGATTTTGGAAGTTGAAAAACTTAGTCAAACCATCTATGAACTTGAGGAGGTCATCTTATCCAGTGGAGTCAATGCTAATGCTGTTCGTGATTATCAGCGACAAATTTCTGAATTGCAGGTAGACAATTCTTACGGCTACTGCCATTTTGAACTTGATTTTGAACACATTGACTTTCTTCATTCTGGTTGATCCATTTAGTGACATAATTTAACACAAATTTTCAGGAGGAGAAGAGGACACTGGAGAGGGAACTAGCAAGAGTAAAAGTTTCAGCCAATAGAGTTGCAACAGTTGTGGCAAATGAGTGGAAGGACGAGAATGACAAAGTCATGCCTGTCAAACAATGGTTGGAAGAGAGAAGGATAATGCAGGTATATCTTCCCATAAGAATATTCTTTGGAGCTCATGTGGTTCTTCCTATTCAATCCAAAAACACTACTACTTCTGTTAGTGACACAGCTTTTCCTTCAGTAAATCCAAGATTACGATGAATGAGAAAATAATTAAAAAGTTCCGAAGTACAATCAAGAAAAAGAAAATTTGAACTCCTAACTATAAGTTAAAATGCTGAAGAAGGCAACTCAAAAAGGATTTTTTATTGAAAGTTTTGTCATTAGAGTGAGCAAAAAAGTTTTACGATCAAGTATGTCCATGCATATGCAGGCAGAGATGCAACGCTTGAAAGAAAAGCTAGCTATATCAGAGAGAACAGCAAAGGCGGAGTCACAATTGAAGGTAACTTTTTTCTTTCATGTAAGCGTGCAGATAGAGTTTTTAGCGATAACTAATGTTATCTGGTAATTTTTTCTCAGGATAAACTGAAGCTGAGGTTAAAAACACTAGAAGAAGGCTTAAAGCATTTCTCAAATAGTTCAAATTCTGCGTCTGCAAAAGCACAAAAGTCTAACATCTTGAGCTTCCTAACGACCAATGGTGGACTTAGAAACAGATCCACATCACAACCAAGGGGATCCACTGTCGGAAGCTCTTTGCTTCCAAAGACAAATGTAAAAAACAACATCGACAGTGTTACTGCGAACCTACTACCGGGCAGCATTCTAAGAAAGAAATGTGGTTCTGCAGAAAACATGTTGAAGAAAGGAATATGGGCATCAAGAAATAAAGTTGTTGATAGTGATGAAAAAGAAAATAAGATGCAGGTGAACACAGGCATGAATTCAAATAAGCGCAGTGATGAAAAAGAAGCAGCACAAATTAAAACCACAGTTGAAGATGATGAAGACTCTAAAAGCAATAGCTATAATGATTTAGGAAGCAATGACGTGGTCTCAGGATTTCTGTACGATAAGCTTCAAAAAGAGGTCATCAATTTGAGGAAGTCTTGTGAAATTAAAGAGAGCAGTTTGCAAACCAAAGAAGAAGAAATAAAGGTACTAGTAACAGCTACGCCCACAGCCCTACCCCTTGTTACTTTAGAACTGAAGATAAGAAATATCCTTTTATTTTCAGATGCTCACAAAGAAAGTCGATGCACTGACAAAGGCTATGGAAATAGAGTGGAAGAAAATGAGAAGGGAAGCAGCTGCCAGAGACAAGGAGGCTGCTTCAATAAAATCAGATGATAACAGGAAACTCAGACGCTCAAACTCCTCCAGAAGGTTCTGTAACTTTTTCCTTTTGAATGACCAAAACCTGTGTCTGTTCTTTGTGAATTTTTTTTATACTATCCCTTAACATTTTTATAAAAATACTGCAGGATGATGAAAGATCATTGAAGAGTCTTTGCTTAGAGAAACTGAAGGCAATTTATTGATCAATGGCATCTTTGTGATTTTTCTTTATAAATAAAAAAACAAAAATTTAGTGAGGTAGTATGTTGAAATAAAGTTCCACTGGGGAAGGCTGACTCTGTACATACTACATACACTAAATTTAAGTGGCATCCTTTGTGCTGTTATTGTGATTGTTGCATACATACTACACACGTTTGTCAAATGTATCTTCAGAGAGATGAAACATGATGAACACATGGAAAAATAATTGAATTATATTTCTGCATTTCGCGTATCAGAAAACTTATTTACCAAAGATTATCATAAAGTAATAATTCCTGAATCCTGAGTGATTTTGAGAATCATTCTAAAATGTATAAGAATTTATGGTACGAACGAGTATGACAGTAAACTCACTTATAATTGAGCATTTAAGGATATATCTAAAAATCACCAAGCAGAAGCAGATTATGTGTTATCATATAATAAAGGAATAGAGTGGATAATTTCCACTAGCAGTATCACTTAAGCAACGGAAATTAACAAATATCTCATTCTCATTGTTAATCCAAGAACATTGAACAACAGTCCGGAATCAGTGTACTCCTACATATTCTATGCATGAAAAACTCTTCAGAAGAGAAAAAAAGGGATGCACGTTGCGAATCTTTTGTTTTTTCTTCCCCTGCTGCTATATTTAAAAAGTTGAGCAGGTAAACATCCTTAATTTACTGACCAAATACAACCTAGCATCTTTCAGAAAATTTGCAAAATCTACAAATAAACTTCATTACACAGCTGATGATGGAAACTCAAATAGCAATCTTCCACGTTTAGTAGTTATGCACCTCTTGAATGGTTGGCAAAGATGGAAACCATTTTTGGCACCCTCTCAACCCAGAAGTTCGCCTGACACCAGCAACTCTGCGTTGGATTTGGAACTTCTTTGATCCACGTAACAGCAATTCCAATTGTTCTGCAGTCACCACAATCTTTACACTCCTAGTCTTCAACTTTCTGTTGTTAGTTGTCCTACAAGGTACCAAAGGCTTATCAGATTGCAACATAAACGGTGCAAGCTGGTAAACCTCCCCATGCTGCAGCTTCCTACGCACCAGGATGTAACGCTTTTCAGAAGCAGATTTCGTCCTTTGAACTGCCACTGGGGCATCAACCTCTACTTCTTTTCCTTCAATAAGAGGATATCTGTTTTGCTTCTTTGGTTGAGAGTGGCAAGCCATAAAATTCCCCATTTTGCATACAATCAAATGAACAAGGACTCGCCATTATATGGAGAGAGTTGAGTCAATTTAAGTTGGATAAAATATTAACGTGCAAACCATCACTGGTCCCATTCCTTTTGTTCTGAGTATTGACTTCTTTTAAAATAAGAACGTAAGAGTTATGCTCCATTGTGTCGAAAAGCCAAAATGGGGTGTGACAGGACAGGCACTTAGGTCCATGTAGGACTTGCAGTTGCAAACACATAACTCCTAAACTATTCTCACAACAAAAGTCAAAAGCCCTTTATTCGTTAATTTGCCAACCTTTGTCCAGGCAACTCATTATTAATTATAATAACAGTAGTAGTACACTCAAACCATAAACTAAAGTCAGTCCCTCATGATAAAACAATTGACAAAAAAAGGTCAACTGTCACGTACAATGTAGAGGTCAACCTCAACCTTCTTTTCAGTTGTGTATTGAGCTTTAATAAGTGCATGTGGAAATACCAGCTAATATAATTTTAGATAAATATTGTTCTATGTTAAAGAATCGATTTTGACTTAAAAGTAATTTTAAGCAACTTTTGTGTTATAAACTTTACTAACCAGTGAGATAAAATTATCTAAACATAAATCACATCACTCTAAAATTAATTTTACAAACATTGATACAAACACAAAATTGGAACAGTTGAAAAGTGGAAAGGACTACGACACTTGATTCATAGCTTAGAACTAAGCCTTGTCATTGTCTTTTATACCATAATAGAAAAATTGCTAGGCTGTTTTCACTTTGTTGATCTCTACCATCTCCTAAATTTGCGTTCCTCAATTTGAGGATATAGATTCCGCTCCCTCTGTACCTGCTTTCAGTTTAGAACACACGGTATCAGATTTTGTTTGTTTATGTAGAATAAAGTAGGAACATGCGCCGCATCAACCTTGACAAAATGAGAAACGCTTTAGTATACAGACTAGCATAAGACCAACTTCACCCTGTGCACCAGCCTGTCCAGGCCCAAACAATTCCAGTACCCATTTTTATTCAATCAACACCACTAATATCCATCAACATTCGGGTTAGAAATTCACCAGAGCCAATAACTAATTACCTTCATACGCGCTTTCTAGATATTAGTATCAGGCCACTTTCATCATTCACAGGGTAAAACATCCAAAACGGAAACAAATATTTAGAAACTACTTATGCCAAAACTTTCTCCCACTGTATAGGAAAATGCATAAAAGTCAACATGCTACAAGGTTGCCTAAAAGTAAACAACAATTTCATTGGGGAAGAGCCACTGTTGAGCCCCTGGACTGCAGCCATGATGTGGCTGCTTCACTGGTAGCCAAAAACCAGCCATCCTTATCGGCAGCCTTATGGAATGGAGCATTAAGTTCCTTCAGATATGATTCAAAAGCAGTAGGCAAAACTTTATCTGAAAGCCTGTGTTTCCCATGCCCAGTGTTTATTCCAAGTAGTGGTGGAAGCTCTTCCCCTGATTCCAAAGCCTTAGACAAGTCACTTATCCAAGCACTTAAGGCAGTCAGAGCAGCTCCAACTGAGAGTCTCTTTAGATGCAGAGACCACTGAGCTTGAGACCTTGACTGTATATCAGCATATATCCGAAGAGTCAACCCCAGATCCAAAAGGTCACGAGCTCTGTCGGGCACATCCAATTTCACACAAAGATCAATTAAACAATTACACATGGACTTTTTTACATCAGGTTCAGTTGAATTAAAAAGTTCTAATGCTTCCTTTCTAAAATGTTCACTATCCTCGTGCTTTTTCATCAAAAACCTTAACACAGACCCAAGCATTGGATTAGCCTTCTCAATGCAACCTGCGAGCCTAACATGTTCTTCTTCTGGTACTTGGGACATTGCATATAGAAGACAATCACAGAAGCGGCCATCAGGACTGACGCCCAAATCCATCAGCTGATTAAATATCTTTACGACATCATCAGTTCGCTTGGCTTTTCCATAGCAATGGACAAGTGATGTAAGAACTATTACATCAGGCTGAAATCCAGATTCCATCATTTCATTGAACATGGCTTCCATCTCTGAAATTTTGCCAAGGCAAGAATACATGTTGATCAAGGATGCATATGTAAATTTGTCTGGTCGGCAAGTCCCACAACTTTTCATGTCTTCAAAAATTTCAACAGCTTCATCCACACAACCAACATTAGCACACATGTCAAATAGCATGTTATAGAGAACTACATCGATATCCTTTCCTTTTTCCTTCATTTCCTTGTAAACTTTCATCGCATTCTTACTGAACCGGGCTCTACAATAGGCTTGTAACAGAGATGCGTAGGTTGGCCAAGTTGGTGACAATCCATTATTTATCATCTCCTCATATATAGTTTTGGCTTCCCTGGCTCTCTTAGCTCTCCCCATGGCATACAACAGCACATTATATGTTACCAAATTCGGCTTCGTACCGAGAACCTTCATATCATTGTAAACGTTCAAGCACTCATCATAATTCCCTGACATCCCAAACATCTTAATCAACCCCGAGAACGCCACCGTGTCAACATGCCATTTCTCTGCTTTTGCACGATCGTACAGTTTCAAAGCCATGTCAGCATTACCAGTTCTTGCATAAACATATATCATGGACGAGGACAAATTATTATCCGGTTCACACCCGAAAGAGGGCATCATCTCAAACCACTTCACAGCCTTATGTGGCACAGAACACATGGAAGCGCAGCTAATCATAGTTGAAAAAGTAATGAGATTAGGGTGGATTCCTCTTTGAAGCATTTCATCAAACAGCTTCTCTGCTCCTTCGAAATCCTTAACCTCCCTATACAGCTTCAGGGTAACGTTGTAGAGAATAACGTGACTAGAGGGTTTTATCTTCTGCTTGAAGTAATTAACGGCAAGGAGAGCATTGTGGGGATTCACCATGGCATCGAGAATAATGACGGCATCGCGTTCTAAAGTGCTGTCCCCTAAAACGTTGAGGATTTCAGAAACGTGTTCGGGGGTGGGGTTGCATGAATCCAGAGACTTGGCGAGTTTTGTGAGAGGTGATGACATGGCATGATTGGAATTCTTCCAAAGCTGTTTGGCTCTGGGGCTTTTGGGATTGACCCAGATGGAGTTTTTTGATAAAGATGGAGATTTTGCAAGTGGGTCGTCGAATTTTGTGTCTTGTAGAGTGTTGGTGGCTTGGAGCAGGGTTTTGGGTTTAGAGAGGAGAGGAGAGAGTTGATGGGGGAAAGGAAAACTGAGAAGTTTGAAATGGCGGGAAGAGTAAGAGAATGAGATAGATGTGGTGATGGCGATGGGTTTGACATAACAGAGGGCATAAGAAGGAGGAGGAAGAGAAGGAGAAGAAGACGATGAAGAAGAAGAGTTGAGAAGGCAAGAGTTAGCCATTTTCGTTCCTCCTATGATACTGAGGAGACTCCCAGAGTATATGATGCTCAAAAATGAAACATGTTGAGTTTCTTTTTTTCAATGGATAAAGTTATGAAGTTACAAACTCATGTAGATAGATGTAAGGATGTAATAATATTTTATTATTTTATAATATATTGCTCTCACCAATCCATAATTAGATCTGAAATTACAATGATATTTTATCAAATCTTATTTCATGTATCACAACTTCATTACATACTACATATAATTAATTTTTAATTTTCATTTAATACTGCTAACCTGTTTGATATTAAAAAAATTCAAATTTCAATTAACTTAAAAGTTTGGAACTCAAATAAATATTAATTCATTTACTTTATATTTATCTGAGAAAAAGTCATTTACTCTGTATACAAAAACCATAAATTATTGTTGTCCTCCAAATTTCAATGACGCATGTCACTGCATCTTATGCAAATTCAACTGATTTAGTATTTTAAAAAAAGTATTTCAAAATTATTTTAACATTATGATCTTTTAATAAGACTGCTAATAGTAGATTGGTAGCAAATCCACGGAAACAAATTGCTTACTATAAAACACATTTCACATTGTGGGCCTTTGTATCTCAAAGACAATATAAAAGATTTGGCAATTGCTTCCTACACCCCATATTTGTTTCCTATACTAGAATATGTGAATAACATTTATATTTTTATTAATAAAGATAAAAGAGGTTAAGATATTCCGAAAAATATTTTTTTAAAGAAACTCGGTTGTGGAGGGTGTGAAATATTTTAAAAATTGTTTATTATAAAACACATTTCACATTAGTGGGCCTTTGTATCTCAAAGAAAATATAAAGATTTGACAATTGCTTCCTGCACTCCATATTTGTTTTCTATACTTTATCAGAATATATGAATAGACATTTATATCTTTATTAATAAAGATAAAAGAGGTTAAGATATTCAAGAAAATAATTTTTGGAAGAGGCTGGGTTGTGGAGGGTGGGAAATGTCTTAGAGAAAATATTTTCCGTAAAAGGATTTTGTATTTGGAAAAATATTTTTCGTAAGAGGGTTTTATATTATGAAAAACATTTTCCGTAAGAGATTTTTATATTATGAAAAACGTTTTCTGTAAGAACTTTTTGTATTATGGAAACTATTTTTGTAAGAGGTTTTTGTATTATGAAAAATATTTTCTTAAAAAGAAGGTGTGAGAATGAGTGCTTACGGAAAATATTTTCCACATAAGAAGATACGAAAACGAAAAACATTTTCCGTAAGCACTTGTCATCACACTCCTTCTTCCGAAAAATATTTTTCATAATACAAAAACCTTTTATGAAAAATATTTTTCATAAGACATTTCACACACCCGACAACCCATTTTGAAATTCATTTTCCGAAATTTATTTTCAAGATACAAATACTGTAACAACCTTATACATACTCTGCACTCCCTACATAATGTAAAAATAGAAGTCACTTACCTTCCACTCTCGATGACCCTACGAGAGAACATCCACATCACTTAAGAGCACCCATTGTACCCCTTTCCTATTGGATATTCTAGCAAGGTTCATTATGGCATTATAATATTTTGATGATGCAGGAAGTAAATGTGGGGTGTAAGAAGTAATTGCCGAAAGATTTTCAGGTTATTTAAAATAAGACTATTGGCTTCCTACACTCCCCAAATTTCAACCTGCAAGCCATCAAGTGTGTTAAGTGTAAGAATTTCCCTTATGGGTTTTTCCCTTTAATCCTACTTTTTTTTCTCATTTTTCCTTACCATTTTTTAACTTCTACAATATAAGTATTCTGAAATTTAATCGGATTGGGAATTCCAAACTTAGAGAGCCTCAGTAACTTTGACAAATCACCACGTTCTCCACCAATCCTTAAAACTATTTATCTAAAATAATTCTAATCATCATCTACTTTATTCACCCCCTCTTCTATAAATAATTTTAATAAATTTACTATTCCATTTCTTTTAGTATAAACAACTTAAAAATATAAATAAATAAGATAAACTATATATTTATATGAACATAATTTATTATTTAAGAAAATATGGGTCCTTACAGATGGCATAGACAAAGAATGTTATAACATAATCTTCCTAAAATATTAGAGGTGGAACATTTTATACTTAACCTACTGCTTCACCAACGCCCTATAGTCTAACAATAACTATCAAATGTATCTGGCTCAGATTTGCTAGACATCTGCATCAAATATTTCAAGTATAGAGTGTCATCTACGGATATTTTGATTTAGAGCTATGATGATCCGATTGAAGTATTTGGTTTTAGTTTACAAATGATGACAACATCAAAAATAGAAACGTAGAACTAATAAAAAGGAAAATTAAGGCCAGGATATAACAAATATGCATCTCCCTAGACCATGGAACAGCTGCAAAGAAATCTGCCGCTACACTAGATACTATATCAGGTCTTGAGTTACTCTACGAGATAACTGAAAATTTTAATAAATATAAATATCTTGAATATACTAGTACAAAATTTCCGCTAAAGGAGAAGAAAAATGCATAAATAACAAGGCATGACATTCTTAAAACAGACACTATCCATTCTGAAAAGCCACTGTCGAACCACCTGAAACCTGAAAGTTCAAATTAGAAATTGATTCAGTTGAACTAATAGACTCCAGCCATGATTTGGCTGCATCCCTTGTAACCAAAAACCAGCCAGCCTTATCTGGAGCCTCATGGAATGGAGCATTGAGTTCCCTCAAATGTGATTCACACACACTGACCAAACCTTTGTCTGAAACATACTTGTGTTTTCCCTGCCCAGTATTAACTCCAAGTAGAGGTGGAAGGTCTTCCCCTGATTCCAATGCCTTAGACAAGTCATTTATCCAAACATTTAATGCGGTCATAGCAGCTCCAACGGAGAGTTTCTTCAAATGTAAAGACCACTGATTTTGAGATCTGGATTGTAAATTTTTATATATTTCAAGCGTCAATCCTAACTCCAGAAGGTCACGTGCTCTGTTCGGCACATTCAGGCTGACACAAAGATCAATTAGACAATTGCATAAAGGCTTCTTTACTTTAACATCAATTGAATTAAGAAGTTCTGATATTTCCTTTCTAAAATCTCCATCACTCTTGTTCTCTTCCACCAAATATCTTACTACAGAACCAAGCTGCGCATTAGCCTTCTCAATGCACTCTATTATCTTCCCAAGCTCTTCTTTTGGGGTTTGCGTCATAACATTCAGAAGACAACAACAGAATTGAACATCTGGAACAATGTCCAAATCCACGAGTTGCTTAAAAATCTTCACAACATCATCAGTTCGCTTAGCTTTCCCATAGCACTGGACAAGTGAGGTCAGAACATAAATAGTAGGCTGAAATCCAAACTGGATCATTTCATTCAACATTTCTTCTGCTTCTGAAACCTTCCCATTGCAGGAATATACAGTAATTAAGGATGAAAATGACAAGCTGTTAGGCTGACAAGTCCCAGAACTTTTCATGTCTTCAAAAATTTCAACAGCTTCATCTATGCAACCAACATCAGCACACATAGCCAAGAGCCTGTTATAAAGATCCACACTCATATCCATTCCATGCCCCTTCATTTCCTCATAAATACGGAAAGCATCGTCACTATACTGTGCTCCAGCATAAATTCGCAAAAGAGTAGAATAGGTTATAAAATCAGGCAAAACCCCATCAGTTACCATCTCTTTATATATACTTTTGGCCTGCCAGGACCTCTTACTCTTGAACAAACCACCCAGCAGTGTGTTGTATGTCACCACGTTAGGCTTCACGCCAAGAACCTTCATTTCCTGGAAGACTCTCAAGCCCTCGTCATAGTTCCCTGCCACGCCATGCATTTTAATCAACGATGAGAATGTCGATGCATCAAGGCTCCATTTTTCAGCTTTTGCACGATCATACAAGCTCAAAGCCATGTCAACATTATTAGTCTGTGCATAAGCAGACACCATAGCCGAGTACACCATGGCATCGGGTTCACACCCGAAACTCCGCACTTTTTCAAACCATTCCACAGCTTTATTGGGCAAGGCACACATCCTAGCAGAATTAATCAAAGTCGAAAATGTAATGTTATCAGGTTTGACCCCTCGTTGAATCATTTCATCGAACAGCTTCTCTGCGCCTTCAAAATCCCTAGACTTCCTAAACGCCTTCAGAGTGACGTTATAGAGAACCACCTCGGTGTCTCCATCGGGTTTAATCTTGTCAAGGAAGTAGCTGAGAACAAAGGCCGCGGTAACGGAATTCACTATCTTGTCAAGAATGAACACAGCGTCACGTTCTGAAACATTGTCTCTTAAACCCTTCAAAATTGTGGACGCATGTTGCTCGATGGGAGGAGCACACGAGTTCAATGACTCGGCGAGTCTGGTGAGGTAACTGTACCTGGAGCTCGTCGATTTGGTTTGGAAGTGTTTGGCTCGAGGGCTGTTGGGATTAACCCAAACGCGGGTTTTGGATAAAGACGAGGAATTTGCATCTGGGTCGCGAGAAACAGCGTCTTGGGGTGGCGCGTGGGTGTTAGGGTGGTGGAGAGAGGCTTTGCACTGAAGCACGCGGCGTTTGTAAGAGAAAGCGACATTTGAGAATAGGAAATTGTACAGAGAAGAAGAAGAAGAAGATAATGAAGAGGGAAAAGATTGAGGATTATGGAAAAGAGAAGAGTGAGAGCTGCAAATATGAAAAGCCATTTTGCTTGGTTATTCAGATACACACAAGTGTTTGCCCTAATGCCATGGAATGTATCTTTAGCGCGCTGGGAGAGTTAACAGGGACGAGGATCAAATGTAGTGTTTTTTAATCTAATATATTTAAAAATTAAAAAATATCATCTAATAAATTGTGCATAAACTTCTAAAAATTATATAGATTATATAATAATTAAAGAGTTGAAAGTAGGATAAAATATTTTTTAAAGTGGCTAAAATAATTTTTTTTCTCGTGAATCTTTTTGACTTTTTATTTTTACAAATTGGATTGATGTTATTTTTATTTAAAAAAAGAATTATTTTTTGTTAGTTAGAATTTGAAAGTTGTTTAATTAAAAGTTTCAAATATAAAAAACTATATAAGAAAATAAATCATACAAGTAATTAGAAAAGACTGTTTTTTTTTTTTATTAAATTAAAGCATGAAATATATCATTAAATACCAAAACCTTTAGATTTATGTTGTAATGTAGCCATAGAGGTAGAAGAAATGAAGAAAAGGGCATAAACAGATTTGTTTAGTAGAAATGTGGGCGTCTTCCTTTAGTTTAGAGCCACACCAAGAGTGTAGCATGTCACGTGTTAATGAATATGACAAATTATGGAGTCCAAACTATGAATGTTTATCTTTTGGGGAACATCTAATAAAATTTGAACACTATAAACAAGATTGGTATGGCTCTGCTACACACAGATGGAGAAATTATCCAAATTTTGTTTTCTCTCATCGTTTGTTCTTTCTTGATATTTCTTAGATCGGGTTCAGTTGAAATTGTTAGCACCAAGTTAAAAGCCTTCATTGCCTAGGGACAAAATCTTGTTCTTCTTTAAAACTATGTGTAAATAAGAGGGATATGCCCTTTAATTTTGTGAGATTTCAAACACATATAAGAGTCCAAGGTTAGGTTTTATTGATCATGTTTTGTGGATTTTCTCTATGCAGTTAAGGAAATCTCATCAATCATTAAGCAATTCCATATTTCCCTTTTTTTTTAGTGTCTTTCTGCCCAATTTTGAATTTTCAAAACAGATTAGTCTTATGTTTATCTGCTACATATGATCCGAAGTTGGATGAATTCATTTTAATAAATTTCATGATAAAAATCGAAAGAAAAACAACCCCATGTATAAGAAATAAAACTTGAACAAATTGAAAAATAAAATGTACTTTAACTTTCCCTTTTTTCATTAAATCTACTAATGTTACATACTAGACACAAAAGGTCGTATTGATAGGAAAAACAAAGGAGACAATTGAAGTTAGAAAAAGTCTAACATAAATACTTGCATTGGATGATCCTATTTTTTTTTTTACCAAAATAGTGTAATTTTAACTTAAATTTACTAAATAAGTAAATTTTTAAAAAAATACACAAATTTTTAAATACACAACTCATGTTTTTCTTTCTAAATCATGCTTCAAACTTACCCTTCACTTTTTTGAATTTTATTTTAATTTTTTAAATTTATCTTTTTATCTGATACAAATATATATTTTTATTTTGAAATACTTTATTATAATTTAATTATTGAATTCAAATTTAAATATTATCATATATTTAAAAAATATTCATATCTATGTTTTAATAAAAAAAAATTAACATAAAAATATCATAATAAAAAATTATTTAAATAAACATTTAAAAAACATAAAAGAATTTAAAACTAATAAATAAAATTTAAAACTAAGGTATGATTTTCACAAAAAAATTCTATAATATTTAACTAACTATACAATTTCTTATTAGTTAGACTAACTAATTTAAAAAATATATATATTTATAAGATAGGTTAATTGATTTTTAAGAATGACTAAAGAGCTAGGATAGGAGATTTACCCATTTTGATCGCCATAACAGTTAAATCTTCTAAAAGTTAGGTCTCGGTAAAATATATAAAAAAAATAGAAATTAATTTTAGTGTATTAGGATTTTGCATATCCATACAATTTTTTAGCTATATATAATTTGAAGTTGTTGTTTTTATATTATTTTGTTATTAATTTAGTTCTATAAACTCAAACAATTTTGTTTGTATCTATTTATATATGAATGTGATGATCATATTAAATGATATTGTAATTTTTAATCTCAGAAAAAGTAGGAATGAAAATTCCAACAATAAAATCACCAATTTTATGTATGTATTATCTATTAGGATGACAAAAATAGGTTGTAGCTGAGTCAGTATATTAGTTGGTTAAATTTTGATAAACTAGATTGATGTTTTTAACTTGTTAACCTATATTGGTTTGTTCGGTCTAATTTGTCAAAATCTGATTAAGGATAAGATTGAGACGAGTTACTGATGACGCTCTTTCTTATTTAAATAAAAGATTTAAATAAAAAATGGTTTGAACTATTATTTTTTATATTATATTAATAATGTTGTAGCATAACTCGTTAACACTTCTAAATTAATTTTAATTATTATTTATAATAAAATAATTTAACATATAAATATAAATAATTGTTTTTAATTTATTTTATTAGAGATATTAATTAATCAATTAAAACTTTTTTATAAATAAATTTACTTTTTAATATATATATATATATATATATAAATTTAAAAAATATAAAAATTTAAAAAAAGTTGGTAAGTTGATTAATCCTTTAATGTCTTGAGCTAATGTTTTCACTCTGTTTTAGCACGAGAATCAACCTGTTCTATCCATTTTTAATGGGTCAATAATAAGACAGACTATGTATAATTGGGGACTAACCCGTTTTTAGTACGAGAAGCTGCTAGTTTTGTCACCCCTATTATGTATAATTGGACTCTAATCTAAAACTTTGTACATATATAAATTATATGTGAGTGTTGAAAAACATATTAATATGTGAAGTGAGAATAGTAAAATTAAAATAAACAATACTCACAATCAATAACATCAACATAAAAGAAATATTTGAGAAAAAAAACATTAAAAAGAAAATTGAACTCCCTAAAAGAAAGTCAATGTCTAAATGATAAAATGATTATAGACTTCGCTCATAAAATAATTAATCACATACTGTAAGGATATTATCAAAAAATTTTAAAGAGTATATAAATATTAGTATTTTATTTATTTAAATATTAAAAAGATGAAAAAATAGATAAGCAAAGAAAAGTTATTATAGAATAAGAAAAATATTTATTCATTTAAAAGAAAAAATGATTTGAAATCATATAAATTTTTTTTTTAAATTATAATAAAAGTTAAATTTCATGTTTCCAGTTAATTATCAGTATAAGTGACAATGCGGGGTCATTATAAGTGACATATAACACCTCTTACTCAATTCATGTAACATACATATTTTTATATTATTTCATATCAAATTAAAATAAATATTTTTATGAATAAATATTAATATTTCTTAAAATATTCAAAATCATAAAAATAACCATTGTTTAATTAAAATAATGTTTTAAAAAAATTAATATTTTTATTTTTCACTATTAATATATTGATTTTCAAGAACTAAAATAGTTTTAAAATTTAAATATTCTACCTATGTTATTATTACACTACAAAATGAACATGATAATTGCTTGTGATGTGAACAACGTGACGGTGCCGACACGATTCTGGGTTCTGAGTCTGTAGACTTGTGATTATGTGTGATCACATGGTGTTAGTATCTCTAAACACTACTTTACTTCTATTTTTAATAACACTACCTTTTTATCAACATATCTGTCCAAAGCATGTGATGATGCAGGTTGAAGAAGGTGACAAATTTTGGTGGCATTGTAGCTTCGAAAGAATTTTAGAAACAAATGATGATGCTTAAAAATTAAGATGACCCTATAATTGAGTTTTGGTTCTATATAGTGTGTCTTCCTATTATTTATTATTTGTTATTTATTGGTGCTTATATTACCTCATCATGCATCATGTGATTAATTCAGATACCCCGTTTTCCGCAGCCCATTGCTCCAATATTCTACGTCTCATTTCATTCATATCTTCAACTCCATGTTCCCTCCATCATCATTCTACTTCTAAATTATTTATTTTTCAATCTGGTCAAAAAGCTTATTCTTTTTGGTGTTTGATGCAGAAATAAATGCGAACTTTGGAACAACAAACTAGTGAAGCCACAATATAATTAAAGGATAGTAATAAATAAAATTATTCTACTACTGAATATAAGACAAAATTACTAATAAAAAATAATTTTTGTCTCTTTAATTCAAATTCGCAAACACTGTCTCTCCCTTATTAAATTGGAAAGAATCAATATGTTGCATGGACCCTCTTTATACAAGGGAAACTTCCTTTCTTTCCATTTTTTAATGTATTTCTTCTATTTTCATCCTAACCAAAAATAGCATAAATGTCGGTAGATACTCGTTAGCCTTCTTCAGAATGAAGGATGGATTATTGCTCTAATAATACATCAAAACCTTTTTTTGTGTGTGTGAAAAAAGTTTTCATACGTCATATTTTAGTATCTGGTTGTACTCATTCAAATTGTGTTCAGGTTCATGGATCTAATCAGGTGGGAAAAGGGCAAGGGAAAAAAGAGATATGGTTGTCAATTTGTCATCATTTATCACTAATTACTAAAAGCTTCTCAACAACAACAAAAAACTATTAATTATCATAGCAAAAACATATATAATCTAATAAACTATAACAACTCATCTAGGTTTAGGTGTTGGTTTTATCCATCCAATTATTTAAAAAAATTAGAAAAAAATTAGAAAAAAATTAAATGGCGTCCTTATTATGATCTTACCCACTTAAAAAGTATGGTGGGTGATGTTGGTTAGAAAGTTATTCACTTTCAGGAAAATCAATTTGAAAAGCGAAATCCACTTCCAGAACAGATTCCTTGTTGGTAAAGAAACCTTATTTTATTAACTCATCAAACGTACAACAAAACATATTGGTAGTATATCATTTATAACATTTGACTAAATAACCCTTATTCTTTTTCCCGACATTTTTTTCCTCTAACACTTTTGAATTTTAAATAAGAAAAACAAAGAAATAGTTCAACAGGATGAAATTCAGAGGACGTGAAAGGGCACCATCATTTACAGATCCAATAATGCAATCACATAATTGAGCAGCCTGAAGGGTTCTCATCGCTGAAATATTGGTCACACCGGTTGTTCACGTAATAGGGCCTGCCACCGCCGTAACTGTCATAAACGGGCCTTGCATAGTAACCGTCGTAATAGTTCATGGGCCCACCGTATTCGTAGAAAGGCCCAACGGGCCTGCCTTCATAGCAGGGACCGGGAGTATAGAGCATCCCAACTGGAACCGCCATCGGTGGTGCTATGTGTGGCTGAACGGGTAACGGAGCAGGTGCGGGCTTGTCTTTGGGCTTTTCCGCCTGGGGCTCGGCCTTTTCCTTGGGCTTCTCAGCTTCCTTTTTCGGAGCCTCTCCTTTGGGCTTTTCCCCGTCTTTCTTTTTCTCAGGCTCAGCCTTAGGCTTTTCCCCGCCGTCTTTCTTCTTCTCGGGCTCGCCCTTGGGCTTAGCGGCTTCCTGTTTGGGAGCGTCACCTTTAGGCTTCTCCGCGTCTTTCTTTTTCTCTTCGGCCTTGGGCTTATCGGCCTCCTTCTTCTTCTCAGTCTCAGCGGGCTTGGGCTTGGATGCCTCCACTATCTCAATGCTCTTGATAGAGCCTCCACCTTTGTAGCAAAGCTTGTCCCTGATTTTCTCGGGGCTACAACACACCACTGTAATGATAACCATGTTGTCCTTCTCATCGTACTTCTGGTCTCGAATTTCTCTTGTTCACAAAATTTCAACATCCAAAAAATTAACTCAATTTGATACCCTTAAATGTATGCAAATTTCAAAATTTTCATGTCATAATTAATCGTGATTCTAACGTATAAATAACACATGTATAAGAGAAAATTAAAGCAAGTGGTGATGAACTCACGAGGATACTTAGCGAGAACTTTCTTAACCTTTTTGCAGCATTTCCCACACTCAAGGTCGACCTTGAGTTTCATAATGGTCACCTGAATTAACGTGTTCAATAAAACCACCCATCAGAATTATTCATAGTACCCTATGTATCCAAAGTGAACCAATACGATAGTGGCATAGAATAGAAGAATGGCTTCACCATTGTGCTACAAATTGAAGCAAAAAAGTAGGAAATTTTGAAATCACATTTTGACTTTGTAAACAAGGACAGGATGTAAAGGACATTAATCCAAAAAGGTTCAGTGTGGAGATAAAAAAGAGTGATAATTGAGATGGAAATGAAGGGTGTTTACCTTTTCAGCCATGTTTGTGGATCAAAAGATGAGATCTGAGGCAGAGATGAAACGCAGAGAAAAGTTACGAGAGCAGCAATACAAAGAAAGTGACAGAAAAGCAAACTTAAGAAGGCATTAGCCCACCACGCCAACCAATCAAAGACCAACACGTAATCCTTCAAAGTTGAATTTCATGCTGAGGTTGTATCAACACTTGGGAGGGTGGCCAGAAGCAGAGGGTATCTACGCGGTTAATACTTATAGTAACACAAGATTGAAGGCTTTGCGATTCAGCACGCATGTGCTGTCTTTGAATGACACGCCCAATCTTGTTGACTGAATGCACCTTCCTCAATCCCTATAAATAGCACTCAATTAAATGCCATACGTTATGTGTTTGCTACAAAAATATTCATCATGGTTAATTTTAATATTATTAGAATTGTGGGTTTTATGAGTTTTGTTGTGTGCAATAATGACCATTCACTACCTCATGCCGACCGTACACGTGTCTAGAGGGAAGTGTCTCACTCGCATCTATAATGAACCATCTATAATGTCAGGGTCCTATGATATTTGTAGTACAGAATAGATCATGCTCCATTCATTGGTGAGTAATGAACATAAACCAACCTTTGGCCTTTTAATCATGTTTGGAGGGTGGAATTGAGTAAAGCCACCCCTACCTAATTAATTTGGTTGTAGTTTTGTAGATGCAGAGGGAGTTGAGGGTGGTCCAAATCTGTGGGCTCCCATTAATCCACATTTTTCTTCCTGGCACTCAAACCCAATCATAGCCTCTAACTGAATCTCATGGTTGGTGCTTCCAACTTGTGCTATTAGATACTCAAGAAATATGGTTTTTGCTTAGTTACAAATTTGTAATTTTAATCTTCCATTTGATCACCTAACTATTATAAAACTTGAAAGATTATCTTTTTACATGGTGGTTAGTAGACTCATAATGTGGGACCCTTTTTGTTCTGTAACACACATTCACATTTTGTTGTGCTTGTCCCCATTACTTTTGTTTTGATTTTGGCGATTGTATTTTCTCTGATTCTGTCTGTATCTAATTGATAAGGTCACACGGAACATGATGTTTTTGGTTACAACCTCTCAAATTATTACGCAATAAAACATGATGCTTTAATACTTTCCGTGAGAGATTGCTCATTGGATGTCCATAAGCTGATGATAAGTTGATATGGCCTGGGCGTAGGATTGGATGATTTTAGTGCCATCCAAAATTTTGTTTGCTACATAATTGGAAATTTTTGTGCTAAAACACCAGTTAGTGAACTATAGTTGAGTTTAATGAATTTGCATCATCGGTGTAAATTTTTTACATTATTAATCAATTAGAATTTAACTTTGATACGACTTTTCAATTAAAAAATTAAACAAATTTATTTTGAAACCAAGAAGCAGAAAAAAAAAAACTAGTAATTTTTAAAGTTGAAAATCACTCTAATATAGAAATTAATCTATTAAAACTAATAACTGATTACAATTTTTAAAAAAATAAAAGCTTACAGATAAAATTCATGTGTAGATTTGTAATATCTTTGACAATGGTTTCGACCGAAATCTCATAAAGACCCAGCACAGATAAATCAATCCAACCCGTAGAACCTTCGTAATCTCACGCTTCTCCTCATACCCTTTTCAGTCCTTTTACAAAGGGCATTCTCGCTATTTAAAAAGGTATGGAGGTGCAGGATGAGACTGTGGAGGTGCAAGATGAGACTGTGGAGGTGCAGGAAGAAGACATCCTAGCCTAATCTGCTAAATGATAAAGTGGGCTGTATCGGATGATAGGGCCCAGAATGACTATTTGGGCTTCAACATCTCGCAGGATCCAACACTCAAAAGTGGCCCGGGTTACTTTAATTCCCTTTCTTCCCATGCAGTTGTCTCATCCATCCGTTTTCTAGCCACTGAAAGCAAAAGGGATTTTCATGAATTCCATATTAAATTTATCTTTTTATTAAAAAAATTATAAATTATTTATTAACTAGTTATAGCCCATTTATCGGGACTTCCACTGAAGTAACATAAATTGTCTTTGCATAATTGTTAAAGACTGAAAAAGTTGTTCATAAACAACTTGGAGTAATGAAAACAAATAGAAACTGTAGAAGTTAATAAACAATTATTTGAATGAATAATAATAAAATATTTATAGCATTAAATTATCACGATAAACTATAATAATTCAGAATTAAACCAGAGATTCATACAGGACATAACCTATTGGATAACAAACACAAATAAATTGTTGGAAGCAAGTATGAATGATGGTAACATTATTCATACTTGTTGCATTGCACTGACATGTAGTCCAAACTCATTTTGGAACACAAATAAGGTGTAAGAAAACGTACCACACAGAATCCAGTGTAATCTAGACAATGGGTCCTGGGAAATGCAGGGAGAATCAGATATCTGCCAAAGCTTTAACAGAATCAACAATTTTTCACGTGGATAATGCTTTAAGGAAAATTAAAACTTTGAATAGAATTATAACATAACTTGCAGAGATTTACTAACTTAGTGTAGTTTTCTTTCTAATTTTATTGAGATGAGTTTTTTTTTTTTTTTTTAATTATGAGTGCTTTAATGGGATGACTTCTTTCTTTGTGAAGAAGTGGGAGTTATCTAAACATGATTTTCATTTAATCTCAAATTTCAAAGTGAAGTCTTAAGCCAAAACAATCTGTGTTTGTGATAAAATTGTGTAAGATAAATATAACTTTGTTAATTGTTGTTTTAATTTTTATTTATTTAAAACAAAGGCGTGCAGAGAAAATACACAATTGAGTTAAAGGAGAAGTCGTGCAGAGAATTTTTTTTTTTTTTTAAGTTAATTTCTAAGATGTATTTATGTTTTAAAAAAGTTGGTAAGTAATACCACTTATTTTCATAATACTTTAATACTTTGCGTCCATCTCCACTAATACTGGTTCATAATCACCTGCTCCTTCCCTCCAATAATTTTCCTCCCATAATCCCATCTAAACACAATTTCACTTTAGAATCAGAAATTCAGTAAAATTTGTGCTTAATGTAACACAATTTTTTTTTATAAAGAAATCGTTTCATGCAAGCATGACTTACTCTTGTTGAATTTTTTTTTTAAATGTCCATTTCAATAAAATTGAAGAAAAATTGTACCAATATATGTATTTACTTTGTTTATTATAAAAAATTTAGTAGCACAATTTTTTCATGCTGTAAACCATTGTTGTAAGAGTCTGACTAAGGTAAACTTCTTTTTAATAAACGTTCATTAAATAGCCATAATATTAGAGGCAGAAATACAGTCTCCAGGACGGTGTAGCGAGGTCAAGGAAGAAAATGAAGTTTGAAATTTGTGAAAAAGAAGTTTGATCAGCTATGGCTTTGGATTCAAATTTTGCAAATAAAGAAAATGTCGGTTCTAGCTAAAAATAAATGATAAAATTCTTTTATCAAAATCATCTCATAAATACATTTAAAAAAATACATTAATAATACTTCTATTTTTTTAGTTTTGAGTTTTTTAACAATTAATAGTACCTTCAGAAATAGCATTTATTTAAAATAAATTATGCAAGAGTTTTCACCAGCTACGTTGGTCCACCTACTAGTGGATCAATTTGAAATTTCAAAATCCATAGATAATTTTTGGTGAATAAAATCGAAAGTATATGTATTTATTTATTTGGTGAATGAAATTGCAAAGTGTATGAAACTCAGAAGGGTACGTAGCTTTGTGGATGCTGAGTCAGCCATATGGTGTTACATTGAAAGATCCACCTCAGATTTCAGAATCCCCACGTTAATTTAATGTGCTTGCTTCTTCTGTCTGAACCTGTAACATCCGTAGACAAAGAGTGCAAGCAAGGAAAGAGAAATAAGAGAGAAACCAAACAAGAGAAGAGCATCAGTTGCTACCTCCAATATATTACACCACTGCAACATTTCTGAAGCAGAGATCACTGTCCATTATCACACAAATGGGTGAAGTAAGAGTTCTCTCTTACACAAAAATTCTTGTCCATATTTATTCTTAATCCATCTGTCTCTTTCCCTTTTTCAACAACTTTTGCTTTGAAAACTAACTTGACTATAGGACTAGGATCATGTATATTCTCTAACTTTTGTGATCTTTTATAATGTCTGCTCTGTCGTCTAATGCATGACATGTTAGTCATATGGAGATCCATTTTCACTCACGTCTTTTCTATTTTTAATTGATGTTCTAAGAACAAGGAAGAAGAAAAGAAAGAAGAGACCACAGAGGAAAAGAAGCAAGAAGAGAAAAAAGATGAAGAACCGCCAGAGATAGTACTCAAGGTTGATATGCACTGCGAAGCTTGTGCAAGGAAAGTTGCAAAAGCGTTGAAAGGATTTGAAGGTCATTTTAATTAAGTACTTCAGTTTATGCTCTAAGCTAGTCATTTAATGTACATCCATGAATGCAATTACATGAAAATCAAAATTCAAAAGAGCTGTTTGTACGTTACAAGTTTTTGAGGATTAGTGTCAGCTTGTACTTTTGATCTCTTTTCTCCATCTTTTTTTTTTCCTGTTAGAGGGATCTGTTATCTATGATTGGTTTTGAATTTAACAGCATAAATGATTAATTAATTTGTCAGGTATATATTATTATTCTCAACTTTTAGAGGTAATTTTACACATGTCCATTCAAATGGTGACAAAAGTTCATCATGGCATTATAGTTTAACATATATAAAGGTATAGGTGGTGGAAAGATTAACAATAAAGTAATATTAACAAAATCTAAGTTATAATCTTTTCTGTGAGACAGGAGTGGAGGAGGTGACTGCAGATAGCAAGGCAGGCAAAGTGGTAGTGAAAGGAAAGGCAGCAGACCCCATAAAGGTGTGTGAAAGGCTACAAAAGAAAAGTGGTAAGAAAGTGGAGCTCATTTCACCTTTGCCAAAACCTCCAGAAGAGAAGAAAGAAGAAGTCCAAGAACCGCAGCCAGAGGAGAAAAAAGAGGAGGTAAATCTTCCCCCCTTGGCTTAATTTCTAGATTACACGTAGCAGTTCTCGTTTTGTTAATTTGTTCTAATGAAGATTAATTAAGAATGGCAAAATGTTGTAGCTAAATCATTCATTCACCTCATGAGATCTTCTAAGTACACAGGTTTGGTTTCATGTTGTGTAATCCAAAATCAGTCTGAAATATGTACCACCTTTAATTTCTTGATGAAGCATCGAGTTAGAGTTCATGATTGAATTTGAGTAAAGAAAAAGTTTATGCAGTTTACTTTTGGTTAAATACTTTACACTAAGTTTACCAATATATTAAGATGAATGGGGATGGTGCATGATAAACATGGCCAACATGCTCACCTTACAAGAAAGTGAAAGTGTGAAATGCTTTGGTTTTTAGTTTGCATAGTTTGTTCTCTTTTGGTTTCTTGTTCCTGTTGTTTCCAAGGAGGATGGATGCTACGGTAGCATGAAAGTAACGAAACAAAGTCAGCAGAATGATGCCACTCTTCCACAAGGCCCGTGTAACGAGGGAAACGGTGGTGACAATTAAGAGGGCTTGACCCCACCCCCTTTTGCAACTTGACATGCATGTAGTTTGCAGCAATATGGGGTCACCGTCAGGGGCTTATTATATATCCTGATTTCACTTTTTACCGTGCCCCCCTGTCATATAGGGAAGTTGATAACACTATATGCTATATGCCATACATTTCACAATTCTTAAGGCACACGCGTAAGTACAAACAAAACCATGTGAAGTGGAAGAAGTTCAAAGTTGAAATAACCACAGTCACTCTCTATTATGAGCTCAGCGGTTAAGCCACTTCTGTGGGACTGGTCCTTTGCAAACTGTGTTTTGTGACGAAGATTGTAGTCTTTGCTCCCTTGGCTTTTAGTGTACAGTGGGAAACCCCACATGGCCATTGACAAAATAGAAGTTAGTGGAAGCACTTTTCTTTTATTCAGTAACTCATTTGGCACAACTAACGTGTTGAAGATCTAAATCAATTAGGGATATAATAGGATTTAAATGAGTATAAATATGATTTTACAAACTGATTTTAAATAGATCCAACATCTTCACAAGTAGTTGAGTTTGAGTATTAAGTATGCATGACATTGTTCGTACGTTAGTTTTGGCAAAACTAATAAATATTTCTATGTAGGGTTGAATCAATGTAACATGTCTCATTGTTGTCTCAATTGTTTGTCAGCCACCTCCTGTGGTAACAGTAGTCCTCAAAGTTCGAATGCATTGTGAAGCATGTGCTCAAGTCATACAAAAGGGAATCCGCAAGATTAAAGGTACATAGATTCATGTTCTATCTTTATCTTGGTATTTCATGATCTCTCAATATAAAAAGAAAAATATTTATGACCTCTCTCTATCTTCTGCAATGAATTATTGATTGCTCGTGCGAACTGTCTCTCCTTCCCTCGTGCACTCGCTATCTTGGAACCTACATATTTAAAGATAGTTCTTTTTTTATTTTCCTTCTTCCTTTTTCTTTGAATTTACTTACTCGTTATTTTCAAATTTATATCGATTTCATAATGACGAACATGTACTTCTTTATAATTTCATTTCATGTGTAGTTTTAAGATATGAAATCCATTCATTTTTATATAAGTTTACAATACAAAATCAATTTTTTATATCCTTCTCTTCAAATCTTTTAATCAGACGACATGCGAATAAATTTCGAATGCAAAACTTTCATATAAATTATCAAGAGCGTATTCCGATCACACTTTTTGGTACATTAAGTGTTGGATAAATTTCATGCGGATCTCACCAAAAAGATTAAAGTGTGTTCTGGATTTTTCAGTAAACTCAAACGAAATTCTCTCAACAAGACAATAATAGAGAGTGTATAAAAAAATTGTCACTGTCTCTGTATTGAAAGCTAGGTCAAGAAGCATAACGCTTGGCACTAATCCCGTTCCTTTCAAAAAGTGTGCTTGATTTCAAGGCTTTTCATGTAGCTTTTTGACCGTAAGAGTTGTGATGTTGATCTAAATTGGATCTCGAGGATTATATATTAATCTCACTGTCAACGCCATAAATGCCTATTTTTCTGTGTGAAAAGGCCATACATATACCTTAACTGCATAAAATTTTGCATTTCAATGCTGATTAATGGGAAGTAGGGTAGAAGGGGTTGTTACATGATGTTGAGAGATGAATATTAACTTTCTCTATGTAGGGTATTACTTTAACTGGTATTATAAATTATAAATTAAAAACAAACTTTGGCGTTTAACTCGTGCTTTTAATTTAATTAATCTCATGAACTTTAGACTCTAATAAAAAATTCAATCATTTGAGAGCAATCTATGACATGCTAACACGTATTGAGTAATGCAGGAGTAGAGTCAGTGGAGACAAGCTTGGGAAATGATCAAGTGATAGTAAAAGGTGTGATTGACCCAGAAAAGCTTGTTGATTATGTGTACAAGAGAACCAAAAAGCAAGCTTCTGTTGTGAAAGAGGAGGAAAAGGAAAAGAAGGAAGAAGAGGAGAAGAAAGAGGAAGAGAAAGAAGAGAAAAAAGAAGGAGAAGAAAGCAAGGGAGATGATGCTGAAGAAGAGGATGATAACAAAGCTGATATCAAGCGAAACGAATACTTGCCATTGAGATCCTACGTTGACTACATTGACTACTTTGACTACCCTTATGATTCTCAGATTTTCAGCGATGAGAACCCAAATGCATGCAGTGTAATGTAGATCAGTCTTATTATGTACTAATTAACTTGGTGTTTTAGTAGCTGATCATCAAGTGAAGCAACTTGTGCTGTGCCTGTTGTTGGAGCGTGGAATAAAATGCATAGTAGTGATGAATATTTTAATGCTTTGTATATGATTTCAACGGCATCCCTCAGAGTTGACATTTTCTATACATGAAAAGCTAGATGCCTTTGTGTTTATGAGCTTTCTACATATTTCCTTGCTAGAGGTTGGCCAGAATTTATGCAGTGTGTACTGAATTTTGGCCTACATTTTCAATTATATGTGTACCTATAATGATGACATTCATTAATAATTTCAACTCATGTTATGATAAAACTAGTTACAAAATGCCAAGCCACTTCAAGCGGAACTTTACGGAAGTATTTCTCCCAATTAACAGAATTCACAAGCTTCTCAGTTTTTTTATAAAATATAAAATTTATTGGTTGAAACAAAACCCAGATAGCTCATAGACTAACATTATATCGATTCAAGGAAGATTTAACTCAGATTCTTTAATCAAGATATTATAAGGAGTCTTGTAAATAAAAACAACATGATTAAAAGAAAAGATTTCATCAAAAGTGACTAAGCTTAGTTTCAAATAAAAATGAATCATTGATTTGGACCTCGACTTCTTGCCCTACTGCTCAAGGAACTATAAGGTTGAGGGTTGTCCTTTCTAAGGACAGCTGCTGAGTTGGGTAGGGTCCAAAAATTGACCAAAAGATTAAAAAAAAGTAGGGACGGTATTATATGGTTTTTCCCTTTTAAGCAGTTGTGAGAAGCCTCGTCAGAGAAATGTAGTCAGTTAACTAGTAATGGAACAAAATATAACTTCTAATTATGACGCCTTGTGAGTGGCAGCGCTTGTGATTTTGGCGTATTATAGATCCTCCTACAACATTTGTTACTAATCTTCTTACATGCTGAATAAAATAATTATAATTTCTTTTGATGTTTTCAAAATATTATTTATTACACATGCTTTTTATCAAGTGTTTTCTTTATAAAGTAACATCAAGGTACAGTGTTATTCATTTGAATATAAACCAAAAAGGATGTGTTAGTTGCAATGTCATGAGTTCTGCAGAAAGAGGATGATGCAAAGTAGTGCCAGGGAACCTAATTCCAAAAGGAATATGATGCATGCAATGCAATCTACGAATCTCTGTGGAGTAATGGGACGTTTAAGATAGCTAAGGTGATATCAAAATAGATGCAGGGAATTAAAAAAGGCGAATCAGGGGCACTTTATTCTTGTAAAGGTGGGGTTAGCTGCTTTTTTGAGTTGGCAAAAGCAAAGTAAAAAACAGAAACCCCATGACATAGACTTGCAAGGTTTTCTGTTTTTGTTTTTTTGGTGAGTCAGAGACTTGTAGATGTTATCATTGTGTAAAATAATCCATAGTTTTAATGGGGATAGAACTCAACTTGCATAACGCCATTAGATCAAACAGCGGCTACAGCAGAGAACTGCTGCTCCAAGAAAATGACAATGCTGCCATTATGTGATTGAGTTTACAGACTTTGAAAATTTTAAAAACATAGTAATAATCTCTTTTTTAAATTTAAGGAGAAAACAAGTGTATTCAAATTTGTTTTCAGTTACAAGTCACGTTTTTTAAAGTGAACTTTATTTATGATGAGAGTTTCAAATAACTTCTACCCATAATCAATGTCTCTAATCATATTTTAATCTGCTGATCATTTTGAAAATATCTCTAAAGTTACCACAGACTCCATTGAATTTTTTGAAAACTCCAGTAGCAACATACTTTTTTATAATTCATGAAATTGAAGCACGACAAAAGCCTGTTCTAAAAACCCATAACATCAAGATTTCTGAAAAATAATGGTTAATTTTAAAATGGGATATAGATATTTCAGGTGTATGCCTTGCCATATATGCCTTTCAGTAATTTATTATAGATATGAAACTTTATCATAAAAATTAAACATGATGCATACATTTGTGAATGAGAGAAAGAGAGGTGGGTGGATATGAACAGTAAACGAGATTAACCCAACAAATAGCATGAAAATACCTTTTCTCTTTCCCCTTTTATTTTAGTGTGAATTAATCAAAATTCCTAGATAATATGTACCAAAAAGAAATGTAGCAGAAAAAAGTTCCCTACAGAATAGCCATCAAATGATGTAAGGATGAAAACTGAATTGCATGATGAATAGCCATCAAGCAATTGGCATTATATGTACCACAATGTTCACTTTCATGTAATGATCCTTATGGAGCTTAGAATTACTCACTTATAGCCGTACTGGTGGAAGCTATATTAGCTAAAAGGATTTAACAGGCTACACAGTCCATGTAATTTATGTTTACCTCTGCAAAGACTTGTACAGCACCACAGTCACATATTTGGCTAGAAACCGATGAGTGGTACCAAGTGCGACCACTGAAGGACTACCCTTTCCTTTCTGCATGTAAAGATGATTGAGCACTACATGCTGAGGTCTGGCTGTAAGAGGTTGGATTTCCATATTTGTTGACGGAATATTAAGAAGTGTCATTTGCAAATATGGAGGAACCAATGGTGGCTCCTTTGCATAATCTTCGGAACTAAGTTGTAAGTTGTTATAACTAGAGTCTGGTGATTTAGGAGGTTCAAAACTAGAAATGCTTCCGATGTCCTCAGGAACATAATCCTTTATGCAATATACAAAATTGTTAGTCTCACAATATAGATGTCGGCACCTTCTGACAGTAAAACATAGTGCAGATATTGCTTTTAGTACTATAAGATATGCATGAAACCAATTTTATCATCATCCTCCCATCCCCTGGTTAGGAATTGCAAGTTCTACCAAAAAAGTTTTACTAGAGTGACATGAAGAAAAAATTTGCATGTATGAAGTTACAAGACAATAAAATGACTCTACAAGAAATGGATAAACTGATATGAAAAACCGCTATAAAAATTCATTCCATGGATATTAAGGATGGTTATCTAAAAAACAAAGGAGACTTGCAGAGTTCCGTAGCCACGAATGGACATAGAAATGAGTTCAGGATCATATACATTGAAAACAAAGTTCTTCCAAGAAGAGAAGATAATCTAACCTAAGAACATGAAATAAATGAGACAGGGAAAGACATTCTAAAGACAAAATAGATGCGACCAAAGATACTAAAAACGAATTTTAAAGTTCAAAAGAAAAATAGAATTTGATAACATGAGAGAGAGAAGGGAAATATATCCCAATTTGCACAAAATAAGGTCCTTGACTAAACAATTAGATAAGTTTGCACAAAATCACCATCACATGTCAATTTTGATCACAAGTCTATCAACAAAAAAGTACCTGCAAGTCCAAAATGTTGTAAGCATTACCCGCATCATCTTGAGCCCAAGGCAAGTCAGGTGCATACCTCCACTGGCCATCCACAATAAATCTAAATTGGTATACACCAGATGGCAACACTTTCATTATTGTGAAATCCTTCCCTGATCTCTGTAAGGACATTCTGATGAACCAAAAATATTAGCATCTAAGCAACAGCTAATCATTTCATCAGTTTTATGTTTTCATCTTCAGTTGATATGTCTTCACTAAATTCAAAATTGCCACCATGTTTTCTCTTCAAGAGTTTGTAAATGAAACAATGAAAACAAAACAAGGTGACGAGAGAACAAACATATCAACAGAAAATGACAACAAAAAACAAAAAACAAAAATGCTACCAAACACATCCCAGACATTCCAAACCTTGTTTTCCAATTATCCCATGATCCCTCCACAGCCACTTCTTTCCCATCATAACTCCAAGTAATCATCGTTGGAATTCCTAGTTCACTGTACATGTCCTCATACCCCGACGTAGTCTGCATCCAGGAAGGGCTTGGAACATGCATCTCATCAGGTCTTTGTAGTGGAACCACAGGAACCTAAAAACAGAGAAAGGGGAGAGGTTAACAACTGCCAAATACAGAGAACCCCCAAAACAATACCTAAACACAGACAACAGCCAAGCACGAAAATTCAAAGCAACGCAAATTCAGAACGAAGCTGCTGCATAGAGACGAAATAACACATCTTATATGATTGACAAAAAAACATCAAGTAGCCTCAAGTGTTCACGATCAAACTAGGACAGAGAATAAGGGGTAGGGTACTTGATTCCTGAACTGGACAAAAATTTCAGAAGATGCGAATAGTCCTTTAAAGTGATCCCACGACATTAACCAAATTGCTTCTCAGTCACAGCAGCACTGAATTAGGTTCCCACACATGCTGATTGATCCAATAACCAAAAAGGGCGAAAAGAATGGAACTCCAAAGTAGTGAATGAACAAAAAATAAGAAAAAAGAGAAGAAGGAGCTTCGGAACTCAATAATCCACCGCACGAACTTGCATCAAACAACTAGTCCAAACCAGGAGTTCTTTTACAATCTCAAAAAGCTAAAAAAAAAGTTACATGATTCACTCTCCAAGACAGTGCACTCTGACATCATGGCTTCTAAGACACGCACCCACAAACATGTAGCAACATTAAATAAAAACGTTAGACTTTGGCAACTGATTAAGCCGTGGAAGGGGAGGCTAAGGGGAGAACAAAGAAAAAAGAAAAAAACTTTTTTTTTTAACAATCTGGAGGAAAACAAAAGATAAAAAGAGAACCCATTTAGCGAGAAACTGTAAATAAAGGGAAAAGAAGAGGAGTTACTTGTGGGGTGAACATGAAGGGAGATTGGGTGGCTCTAGGGCTAGCAGGGGGAGAATGACCCATCATATCAGAAGGCGCACGATAGCCAGGGTTGGCAGACATGCAATCAGCGACACCGTGAGTAGCAGCAGCAGCAGCTTCGTCGTCTTCTTCTTCTCCTTCGGTCTCAGAGGGAGTACCGTTGACATCGTCTCTCCCATTCACATTGCCCATGGTAGTTGTGCACGGAGAGAGAGGGAGGGAGTAAGAAGAGAAAGAAAAAAAAAAGGGAAAAAGGAAAAAAGAGAAAGGGAAGGGAAGAGAAGGGAGTGGGGTAAAACAATAATTGTATGATAGTAAAAAAGAAATGGGAGATGGTTGGAAAGAAGAAAGAGAAGAAAAAGAAAGGAGTTGAAGGTTGTGAGGGAGTGGGGTAGGGTAAGGTAAGGGATGTTGTGTTGGTTTTTGGAGATGGCGGTGACGTCATTGTAAGGAGCTTATATTATGTTGTGTTGTTTTTGGAGTGTTCGCTCCGGCATGACAGGACCTGAAGACTTCTCGGTGGTGGGTTTCGGGTTCAAAAGGCCCAAGCTGAAGCAAATTGAGTGTAGTATTGATATGGATTATTTCTTCAGAATTGGTCCCTTCAGTTGGGTTGGGTGGGTTATGTCTTCCGAATGTGGGTGGAGAGCTTCTTCCTACACCTCCATTATATAACTTAGTGCGATCATGTTAAAATATTTTATAATAATTTTTTATTCAAGTTGATAGTAATCATTTTAATAAAACATAGGGAGGAACTCCTTTGAAAGTTGTGGAAGTAGTATTAGAAACCATGTCTATACCATTTCTTATTCTTTTACAAGTTGCACATTTGTGTGTGTTTGAAGGATTGATTTTGTTTTTGAAAAGATTGTAAAAAGATATTTGACAAGACTTCCAATTTTTCAGTTCATGTATGTTCATTTTTCAGTTGATGTATGCTCATGTATGTGTGTTCATTTAATATGTAGAAGGTATATCATTTACCTTATTATGATGTCTAGTTTTCATTATTGTTATGTTTGAAGTTTGTATTTCTAGCAGTAGTTGATAACTTAGCTGATGAAAATATTAAAAACCATTATTTTTTTTTAAGAACTATAGTGTTTGAGGCTATTAAGATTGAATTAATGACATCCTTGTCAATTTTGAGTTAATAATAACATGATCAAGATCAGTTCAATTAATATTATCATCCAATCAAGAATATATATATATATATATATATATA
>Ga0209489_101262_pt1 | contig 51677 bp, 24 predicted proteins | sample SiratrowhiteBW_FD_187527 | JGI IMG/M metagenome (GOLD analysis project Ga0209489, IMG submission 187527) | Root nodule microbial communities of legume samples collected from California, USA - Siratro white BW (SPAdes) (version 2) | ecosystem: Host-associated > Plants > Roots > Nodule | place...
TATATATATATATATATATATTACTAATTTTTATTTTTCTTAATTGAGTTGCAAAAGAATCCATTCGATAAATAAATTTTGTACATATATAAATGTACAAAAACAAGTTATTGAATCATAGTTGAATAAAATTTGGCTAAATAGTTGAGAAATGCGAGGTCTTAAATTTATTTATTATGTAAAATAAAATTTTATAATTTTATTCCTTCACAAAAAAATAAAATAGGCAGTAGCTTAAACAAAACAAAAATAGTGAAGAAAACATAAACTCTCTCTCTCTCTCTCTATATATATATATATAAGATTTCATAAATCAAGAAGCAGTTACTACTAGAAATAATTAGTATGAGAACACCTTTAAAATTTTTAAATTTATTCACGTGAAATGAGGAGGAGAGGTAACCAAAACGGAAAACAATTCATAATACTTACAAAAATCTCAAAGTTTACTCTCTTTTTTAATACGAGGTTATCTTAGGTATATTAGGTAAAGTTTTGACGACTGAAAACATTTAAGAATTTATATACATATAAAGAAATTTCCCAATCGAATTCAAATCATTACATACTCTTTATGAAATTGGCAGTAGAAAGTGATTCATGCTTCGGAATCTAACTTTAGAAAACATTTAAACATTATGGAATTTTTGAAAAATTTTAGAAAGATTTAAAATTCATAAAACAGTCGTGATTTGAAGAGTGGTTTACGAATATAACAGTTAAAACTACTGGATCATAAAACAATAGTGAGTTGAGTAAGGGTCAATAACTACTATGAGAACAAGTCAAAGCAATTTCTTTATACTGCTTACATGAGATTGGGATTCGTCAATCAAGTTTATGTTCAACAACAACAAAGATGATACATGGTTGTTTCAGTTCGGGATGCATAGTAATTTAGGATTAACTTAATTCGGTTATAAACAGTGAATATTGGCTATTCTGCACCATAAAGTTCTTACTACATTTTGTTACCTGAAATTTATACAATATATAATTAATTGTTCATAATACATACCCATATATATATATATATATATATATATATATATATATATATATATATCTATACACATATATATATATATATATATATATATATATATATATATATATATGTCTATACACATGTATAAATGTGTATACATATGTATATACTTGGTAAACCTAAAAACTGTGTGGACAGTGCCCCTGAACGTGACAGAACTGCAATTACCTTCGTCCTCCATTTGTTTCCAGGGAAGAAGGTTGTGATCTCAGCTATGAAAGAGAGTGGAACGTTTGGTCCATCCATCACTCTTGAACTATCACACGTTAATCATTAACAGTAAAACAGAGAAAAAAGTGAAATATACATATGTTTTATAGAATTGCCTTTAAGAAATTTTAAAGGTAAAATCTTAAATCATTCATAGAGTTCAATCATCACCGTAATGAACAATGGAAAATATCAATTAAATCATCATATAAACAACATGGAATACAACAACAATGAATAGTTAGGATAAATGAGAAAATCAATATCAACCTTACTCTTGTTTATTTGAAACCTCAAAGAACAAGTCCTCTAGCCCCTGACTCTACCCATATAAACACATCATGATCATGAGTGGAAACAAAAGAAACCAAATTATAGTATATAAATAGTATGGAATACAACAACAGTGAATAGTCAGGATAAACGACCAATCATACATCACTTCTGCTCATTAGAAACCTCAAGAAACATGTCCTCCAGCCAAAAACTATATCCATATAAACACATCATGATTATGAGTAAAATCAACCAAATCAAAATATATAATTCATACATTAAAATCAGTATGAATACATAAAACGAGTTGATAAAAATCAGAATAATAATTTCTAAAAATAAGTTTGATAAAAGTTGAGAAGGGTACGAGGCTTAGGGGTAACTCACTGAAAAAGGTTGAAAAATAAAAGGCAATATGCATATCTCCTTTTCCTGATTTGATAGATTGAGTGAGTTGGTGAAAAGTAACGTAAATTTGATGAAGAGTTGCGTGAATTGAAGAAGATGATGAATTGTCTTTCGTGAGAGAAAGTTTCATTTTTAATGTGATTCTTGTTGGGTCCAATTTCATTGGCCTTTATAAAGTTATTTGCAGGTTCCAATTTGATTGAAAAATAGTTACGTTCAGTGAAAGGAATATTATTATCATTTTCTTAATTCTATCATCATTTGGAACACAAATTCTATTTCTAAAATTCAAAATTCCTTCTCTATCCATGACAAAAATCCCTCCATTCTTTTGTTTCACCAATTTCTTTTTCTTTTGAAGAAATTCATCATTTGTTTGAGCCTCTTTAATTTCTCTCTTTAAGTCACTAATAACCTGAATTGGATTCAATTCAATCCTATCATGACTTAAAGATATTGACAAATTCATATCCCTAAACTTCTCTAGCAAGTTCATTTCTTGGATCACCGATGTGGAAACATGTAAAGATTTTCTGCTTAAGGTGTTAGTATTACGTTTGCTTTTCCTGGGTGGTAATGTAATTTAAAATTATAATCCTTTACAAATTTCATTCATCTTCTTTGTCTCATATTTAATTCCTTTTGATCAAGCAAATATTTGAGACACTTATGATCACTAAAAACCTTAAATTTAGCACCATGCATATAATGTCTCCAAATTTTTAATGTAAAAACAATGGCAGCCAATTCTAGATCATGGGTTGGATAATTGTTCTCATGTGTTCTTAGTTGTCTAGAAGCCTACGTCACTACTTTTCGATCTTGCATAAGAACACATCCTAACCTCATTTTGGAAGCATAACAAAATACAACAAAGTGCCCATTGGGACCGTGTAAGGCTAATATAGGAGAAGTGGTCAATATTTTCTTAAGTTCTTGGAAACTAATTTCACATTTTTCAGTCCATTCAAATTTTTGTCATTTCTTAGTGAGCTGGGTTAAGGGCATAACTATTCTAGAAAATCCTTCAACGAATCTCCTATAATATCCAGCCAAACCTAAGAAACTACGAATCTCGATCACTGATTTGGGTGATTCTCATTTCAAAACCGCTTTTACCTTAGTTGGGTATATTGATACACCTTCCCTAAAAATTACATGGCCCAAAAATTTTATTTCCTCCAACCAGAATTCACACTTAGACAACTTAGCATATAATTGTTTATCCCTAAAAATCTACAAAATTGTTCTAAGATGTTCATCATGTTCCTCAAAGGTTTTAGATTGTACAAGTATATCATCTATAAACACGACTACAAAAGAATCTAAAAATGGGCAGAAAATCCTATTATCATGTTTATTCTTCATATCTTCTATGAATCTACACTTATGAATAAGGGTAGGAAAATCAGAAATTTCTAATATTCCTACTACTTTCTTTAATTCAGGTCTAAGCCCGTCCTCAAACTTTATATATTTCATTCTTTCATTAGGGTGGTAAAAGAAAGTGAAGTATTTTTCCAATTTCTCAAATTTTGAAGCATATTTCCCAACTAACATGTTCCCTTGTTTTAATTGCATGAATTCAATTTCTTTTGCTCTCCTCACGTCATTGGAGAAATATTTTTCAAGAAATTTGGTTTTAAATACTTCCCAAGTAATATTTATTCATCCATTCTCCAACAATCTTCTGGTATTATCCCACCAATATTCAGCTTCTCCAATTAACATAAAATACAACATAATATACCTTTTGTTTGTTTGAACAATTCATTACCTGAAAGATTTTCTCTATTTCTTTAACCTATAGTTTGACTTTCTCTGAGTTGTATCATCCAGAAAATTATGGAAGTTTGTTTTTCCTGAATTTCATCAAACTTTGTGATTTAGTGATTTCCTCGTATCTTTAGTTTCGTAACAGTGCAGTAGCTATGTAATAAAGAACACGATCTTTTATTTTCATATTGATTAATTAATAGAAATGAAATTAGTAAACAATGAAATTAGAATAGAATTACACTGTGACATATATAAAAAATGTTTAAAAAGAAGTATTATACATAAAGCTAGAGAATCTTAAACAAAAGAGAATTATATATAAATTATTAATAAAAAATAAATTATTGTTTTTGTTGAATATACTTTGAAGATGTAACATTAATAAAACATATGTTATATATAAATATCTTACTTGAATAAGTATTATAAACAATATTCATCTCAGTATAATATGAACATCATATAAAGTGATATCAATGATTTCATAATAACGAAAGTTGAAGATAACCACTTAATAATTATTGATTAAACATTTAAAAACATGGGGATGTAGCTCAAATGGTAGAGCGCTCGCTTTGCATGCGAGAGGTACAGGGTTCGATCCCCTGCATCTCCATTTCAAGTGGTTTTTTATACCTTTTTTTTTTTTTTTACAAATATTTAAAAACTTCTATGAATTATCTGCTTAATGTTCCTCACTAATGAAACTACTATATAACATTCCAATTCTTAGAATATTAAAAACTGTGTTCACATAAAATTTCCATATAAATCACATCATTTCCATCTCATTTGATATATGTTTTTACATGTGTGCGACTACTGAAACATACAGTACAATTCTTTACAGACATATCCCATATGCAAGCAACCCCTTCTGTGCTGGCACATGCAAATCCACCAAGATGAGAGCATTAAGGTGTACAGACAGCATTAATCCATTTTCTTCTGACCAAACTTTTCTACATCAAATTGTGTGGACCAAGAAACATTATAATTGTACAGAACTCATCCAAAAGGGTCTGTTATCAAATAAATACTCTGAATAACCATTATAGTTTCCATGACGGTTTGCTTTTTTGGCTTTCCAGAAAAATCAGAATTAATAAATATGATGTTCTTCTGTCTTTTTCTTTGGGAGTGGGAGAGAGCAGAGTAGTGAAACACAATCTCCTTAGTCCGCAGCTGATGCTCCACCACCCACTTTTTGTTTTCAATCTCCGCAGCTTCAAGTGATTCTTGTTAGGTCAAAGCTTCAAGGTCTTTTTATCTTTAAATCTTATGAGTCCACCCTTTTAATATATTCTATAAAATCACCAAAAGTCATGAATCTCAAATCAAAAGAAAACCTTTAAGGTTTTTTCTCAAACTCATATCACTCATTAATTATAGTAAAATATGGTTAATAAAACAAAAAATATGTTTTTCTTAAAATGGTTAAACATTACTCTAAAATAGGAATGACTTTTTGTAAGTACCATTTGTTTGATATAATTGATTGTTTGTTATTCAAACAAGTTATCAAAATGCCAACTTTATCAAAACTTTATATGAAAGGAAGTGTATCAGAATTAGGGATGGACTTTTTGGACTATAATGGGGTCATCAACCACAAACTTTTTAATGCTGACTATATGTGTTAATTGTAATGGTTTTTAATAGACTTTTATGTTAGGTTTTTAATAGACTTTTCTAACATAAAGTGATTTATTTTCAATTATTAATAATTGTAAGTTAAGTATATAATATCACATTGATTATTTTTATAGACAATTTTGTTTTAATATTTTTAAGTTTTTGCTTTTGCTAACATCAATATTTATGATTTATTTTAGTATTTTTGTATTTTTCATTCACTAATGACCTTTCAGTTATTGTTTTTATCAAACAAACTCATTTTCTATAACTTTTATATTTTATTTTTGTACCCGAAGCCTTATAATATAACCTAAACCTACTCGTCAAAATTCTTTTTGTAAAGTTTTCTCAATTTCTTTTCAATATCACAAACTATCACTTTTAAAGTTTAAAACACAATTAATTACTCTTTTATCTTTTATCATTTGTATTTTTATCTTTTTCCTAATTAATTTATACATATAGTATAATGTAGAAATGAAAACAATACAATAAATATATTTTATTAAAATTAAGAAAATTAATTATATTTTTTTAGTTATTTAAATCTTAAACGACGCCTAAAATAAATTAGGAAAATATATAATAAAATTAATTATTTTGATATCTCCAAAATTTGTTTTCAACGTGCAATTATCGGATTCCAGCCGCTCCTGAAGTGAGACTTCCAACTTTTCCACTTTTTGTGACCATTTGGCCTCTGCAAAAAGTCTACACTGTTGAATAAGGTTCAAATTTTGTTAGTTGAAGCATTTATATTTAATATTTTTTTTATAAATATTTCCACACAAGAATATCAAATGGTTCTAAATTATTATTATATCTTCATAATTTCAACTAACAAAACATATTCCAATTATATGATTTATGAGAAATAGATAATAATCAAGAATTGATTATGTGTTGTCTAATATTAAATGGACCATGTTAATTCATTTTGTTTTAAAAGTTTGTAGATTGGATTAAATTTCAAAAGATGGAATTAAATAAAAACATTGAAAATGGAAGTACACACAGATAGGGAATTGAAGTGAAAAAATAAAGAAAGGACCTACCAACTGCCACCAATGTATCCAACACACCTTTTCATTTATTGGTATTACCTAATGTTTTAACATGTTGCTTCATTAAACATGATCAACGGTCAAGATCCAACCATCTTCACAGCTACCTTTCCTATAATACCAACAACATCACCCATTCAACACAACCAACAAATTGTCCTCAATACTGTCTCATAAACTTCTCATTAACAAGGAGCAGATGGTGTGCTTCTGCTTTCTGGTGGACCAGCAGCGGGAGATGCAGCGGAGCAAGCCGGCCGCCGGGATCTGCTCCCGGTGCGGAGGCGGAGCCAGTGTTGCCGAGATGAAGACGGCCACCAGGTTCTGCCGTGTTCCCTTCTATTGGAAATCCTGGAGAGCCATTGTTTGCACTTTCTGTGGAGCGGTTCTGCGCTCCTACCAACACTGAATCCATTCATCAGTTGATAACAAATTATTATTTTCTAACATGAATTCCTAGTATCAGTCTATTCATTCAAACTTCCAATCCTTTCTCATTATTATTATTATGTATTTATTCCTTATGTTTTGTTTTATTTAAGTTTGTTAGCTAGTTTTATTTCATTGTTTTCTTAATTAGAACTATCTTATTTTCTGTTTGTACTTGAATTTTTATAATTTGTTTAATTTCATAACTTTTGGATACATATATCATGAACAATCTCTTCTAGTACAGTGTCTAATTTGTTAATTCCATCATTATGTGCGCTTAAGATTAGTATAGGTGGAATCCACCTTAATTTATGAATGCTTTTGTTATGTTTTTTCCGGGAGTTTATAAGGTGTAACAGAAGGGTGAATATAGAGGAAATGGTGAATTTGGATTAGGTAAAAGTAAGGGGTGGTGTGATGGAATTGATGTGGTGGATTGACAGAGTACTTGTTGTAATGCAGTAAACTGTTGTGAAACTCTACTCTTACAGTTTACAACTGGTATAAAGTTGTCAGCATTTTTTCTGATTAATTTTTTTTTTCACACCTTTAAAGAAAGAAAATGAAAAATAAAAAACTATTTTTTATTTTAAAAGTTATTTTTTTGTTCTTTTAACTTATTCAAAAAAATATATAGTTATTTATTTACTTTCCTCTTATGTTTAATTAAGTTTGGTTACTTCATAATTTACATCCTTTTATTTGATTTTTTTAACGATTCTTTATTACTCATTTGCATTCTAATGACTCCTTTACTCTACAAATAAGTTTGTAAAATTTAGAATAAAATTTCGGTGTGACACAAGTATTTTTTTGTCATTTCTAATCAGAAAGATATTTTGGAGACAAAGTCCATCTTGTCTGATAAATTATGTGTGTGATTTAACGCAATAAATCATGTCAATTCTCTTAAAATAAAATGTGGAACTTAAAAGGATTTCTTTCCAAGTTTTGACTTTAAAACCACATCTTCAACATGGTCTAAAACTTAGTATACTACTTATCATAAAATAAAACACACTGTTCCAATGCATTTTGCTTAAACTTTTATATAATATATAAATATTCTGTTTACAACCTACATGTCACTTTTTCACAACTATCATCTAATATTTTATATTAATTAAGGTAAATAATTGTCAAGTATTGACATACTCTTTAATATAATAAGGAAAAAATTATAATTTTAATATAAAAATTATAATTTTATTAATTTTATTTAAACTCCATTAAAAATTAAGATGATTAAAGAAACATTTAGCCTTTATAAATTGTGACCTGTATTTATTGTGAAAATTAATATTAATATATAATTAATTTTAAAAAAGCATTTGAATTATTTTTGTTAAATTTAAAATTCTCAACCATTTCTTCAAGATTAATTGCATATTAGTATTGATTCTTTTAATAAACAAACATTAATGATAAACAAATACTAAAAATAAAATATATATTTAATTATCTTAACTAATATTAGAGGTAAAAAAATTAACGAAATTTAAATATTTATGTTGAAACTGTAACTTTTTTTATTATACTAAAAATAAAATATATTAATTTTTATTATACTGAACTGATTATTTATTTTATTATAATAAAATAAAATAAATTACCATACTAGTTATACTTCTTGGAACTATGTTATGCATATCTATGAAGTAAAGATAAAGGTAATATATACTATAATCTGGAGGAATATAAATAGACTTTGATAAGAAGAGAGAAAGGGGAAGGGTGGTGTGAAGTGAAAAGAAATAAATGAAGGAAATTAAGAGACTAGCAGCTGGTACACTACTCTAATTATGACAGTAGTAAAAAAAGTCATGAAAACAGAGTAGCAGCTCCACCACAGACTAGGAGCTACACTACCCTAAAGCATACTATTCAGTATTTATGCATACTTTTCCTATACACCTAACTCTCTCTCGCTACCAAATTTAATGGGAATTTAATGGGAGAACATATATACATTCTTCACCTATTAGTTCACTCTAAGAACAATAAAGAGATGAAAATATGCTTATGATTTTAGTTTTTTAAAAGTTATAGATAGATTTTTTAAAATAAGTTAAATCATATACTTAATATCAGTTCTTGTCCCTTAAATGCATGAAAAAAAGTGTAAGGAGAGTTAACCACTCATAGTTGTGTTGATAAATAGTCATGGATTATTAATTTTAGTAAAAGAAATTAATTGTTTACAGTATGTGCAACAATGTAAATTTTACAACCAACTGAACTGTATTGCACTTTTATTGACTTGATCAGGTTTGCTAGCTTAGTTTTACACATGACAGGTTAAAAAAGCAATAAATATATATTTTTGCTAAAATATGGTAGAGATACATTGATGATATTAAATATTATGTTTTTATTATAAAAAAACTTATTCCGAATAAATTATTAACAAAATCAATTCACAAAACTTGTAGAAATTAAACACCTTTATAATTGAATTTAGTTATAGTCATTTGAAAATTATTTATAATGTTTTCTTATATGATATCCACAATGAGATTTAAACTTACCATATCGTGTTAAACTCTTCAAAACAATTATTTAAGAATAAAATAATATTTATATACATATATAAATACATTATATTAAAAGTACATGATGTAACCTGTCTAGATGAATGTTATCCATCGATGAGCGGTGATAAAATTTATTTTTTTTATAAAATTAAATGTAAAAAACTAAGGATTATCATATTTATACATAAGCTGAAAGATGTTTTATCATAAAAGTTATTAACAGTTAACCAGGAGAAAATAAATATTATAACAACGTACAGACGCTCTAATATTTATTTATATATAAATTTCAATTTTAACATTTAAAAAGAAATTCTATCAAAATTTAGATTGAGTAAACTTTATGCTATGAAAGTTAATTAATTTGCCTAAATTTATTAAATCAGTAAAGTTTCAACACATTGTTAATTCTTATTACATAAGAATAAATATGTATATTTATTTGTATCCATAGTTATGAAAACTTAATGTTGCTTTGTGCAGCTGTTTAAGTGCACTAGTATAATAGGGGTAAATTTTCAAGAACGTCTTAAATATGCTTCTTAGAATTGTTTCAAACGGTTATCATTGAACCTTGTTAATATGGTAATGAAAATTACTTAAAAAAATTCGAGTTGAACCCTGACTTACAAATAGAAAATATTATTTTAGTACGTGCATCTCATGGAGGATAAGAATAAATGAAAAAAAAATAACAAACACTGAAAAAAATGAAAATAATATAAAAAATTCAGAAAGTGGTATAATTAAAAAAATCACTAAATAATTTACAATGTCTTAATTAAGATTTTGAATGCTTACATTTAAAATTTGAATATTATGATCCAATATATATTTGATGTTTAGAACATTTAGATATCAAAACGATGAAATTTAGATTAATTAATTTTGAACAAAAAAATATTTATTTTTCTCATAAAATATTAATTATAGTTTTATTAATTTATATTAATAATATATATCATAATTAAATTAAACTTAAAAATATATAAAACAATGAGTTGCATAGAGTTTCTTGAACTTTTTCTATTAAAATAAAACTAAAAGTGAACTAGTTAACATAGATGTGGTAATAAAATTCATATTTTATATTTTTTTAGTTGAGAAAGTAACTCAACTTGTATGAGTTGCTATTATTGCAATGTACTAAAACATAGTAATGAATTACAGATAACTTAGTACCATACTCACACTTGCCCTCTCCATTATAAAGTTCAAAATGTTGACAAATGATCCATAATATATGACAATCATGTATGTTTGTATGGGAATAGAAAACATAGTTATAATATAAATATTTCGGGTGGAATATTTGTTACATGCAACTATTTTTCTAGTTTTGTTCCCTTGACCACACAGGTTTCATGTCATGTGGATGAGAATTTCAACTTTAAATGCATACCATGGGTGTCCACAGCGTGACAACCATGCCCGAGGTATGAAATAAGACAGTGGGCGGTGTAGATAACAAAGGACCACAAACCCTAGAAAACAGGGGTGTTGAACATGGAAATGCAACAGAACAGTTAATGCAGTCATTGTTCCTTAGGGTTCAAATCAAATGCTGTGACAGGATATCATACCGATGCACACCACTGATCGTCTTCTAGAACATGAGAATCAGGACCATTTGTTATGACACATTGAAATATGTAAGTATAATAATTATATATCATAAAAATTTGTCATAACCTATTGCAGCCACAGGTATACGTTGGTGAAAAAAAAAAAGTGAGAGAGTTGCTCATAATAACTATTATAGTGAGTACTAATACAATGTTTGTATGAAACAAGAATAAAAGGCAAATTTGGAACTATATCTTTTTGTATTATGACTAGTTTTTGCTTGTTATGTAATTAAAGGAAGTAAGCAACAAACATAAAAAACAAAAATACAGAAGAAAAAGTAAAAGAAGAAAGATTAGATTGATTTGTGGGAGATAGATGTACTTAGATGAGTGTTTTTGCCGGCAATGAGTAGGTAGATGTAGACAGAAATTATGAGTCTCACTGTTCTAAATTGTTTATGGAGATGAAACTGCCCTTCTGTAAATACCCTTCTCTGTCATGCTTGCATAGCTGTCAGAGTTTATTTACGAACAAATAAACAAAGTGGCATCACTAAAAAATATAAAAATGAGATAATTTTAAATCCAATTTAAACAGATAATTAATTATACACATAATCTAAGTATATAATCAAGTTATAATATAATTGATTACATACTACACATAATCAGTTATAGATATTATATTATATAACATAATTAATTATATATTTTAATTACAGTTATATTATAATATAATCTTTATATAATATAATATAATAAAAATAAAATAATAATAATAATACTAATAAAATTATAAAATAATAATAAATAAATAATAATAATAATTAAAAATAATAACAATAATAAAAATAAAATTATAAAAGAATAATATTATTATTAATTATAATAAGAAAAATAAATACAAAAATAATAATTTTAATAAAATAAAAATAATATTTAATATTTAATTATTTATAATACTAAAGATAATTTATTTTTTAAATATTATTTTAAAATAATAGTATAAAATTATGAGTAATAATTATAATACATATATTTACAATAACATTGATAAAAGTAATAATAATAAAATTGAAAAAATAATACTCAAAAGTAAGTTGCTTAATAATAATAATATTGAGAATAACAATTTTAATTTTATTTTATTCTTATTTTTGTAACTTTTATTTTATATTAATGTATTCAAAGGTATTGAGTAAAATGTATAAATAACGTATCATTTATTCTAAATTCATTTAAATACATGAATAAAATAATAATTTTATAAATTAAAACATTTTTTTATAACATATCACTCACAAATTTTTTGTTCATTTTGTTTTAATTTGCACCCTATTTTTTTTTATTTTTTATCTTTTTAACTTCCTCAAATTTAACCTTTAAAATAAACAAAGCCTATATATATGGATATAAGGCTTCTAGAAGCAAACTAATATCAATGATGTGATTTGGTCTTTATAACATCATCAAATTACCATCAATTCTGTTTATTTGGTTTTATGACATTATCATATTGTAATAATTTTATTTGTTTTCTTTATTTAACCATACTAAAAATGGGTTCATTACTTTTATATATTCAGTTCTCTATTTTTTATCAAAATATATCTCTTGTTCATTTTTGTTCATCTCTTATTTTCATAGTATCAGAGCTTCAAACAAGCGTATCCCTTTTAAATGTTTAAACTGCGATACAAGTGAAGGTTGTTTGTGAGTAAGGTACTTGTGTTTGAATATGCTTCCACTAGAGGGGAGTGTACCAATGTGAAAGAGGGACTCTCACTGAGGGAAAGATTGTTAGGTATCCAAGTGCAAGTCTAAGTCCCACATTGAATAGAAATGAGAAAGTTGAGTAACATATAAGAAAGAAGACCCACAAACCCCCCAATGCCTTAAAGTTTTGGGTGGAAGGTGGTGTCATTTCCTTGTATGGGTCTGACTCATTTCTCATTCTTATTTGTCTTCTCGGTGTTTTTTCCCAACAAGTGGTATCCAAGTTCTAATTTGACAGCTCTAATTGCTACTCATGCTTCTAAAGTTTGCAGTTATTTCTTCCAACATGACAACACATATTAGTATGACAACATTTGTTTATCCTTAACTCATTCCACTTCATATAATCAAATTAATCCTATCAGTGTCAAATTACCAATTAGATGTCAAGTCATTGCTAATTATTCTGGAAGTGTTTTTCTGAATCAAATTCATGCCACATGTAATGTTATATATATATATATATATATATATATATGTATATATTTCTAATTTCATTTTTAATCTTCTTTCAGTAGAAAAAGTGATTGATAATTTATCATGTGTAATTACATTTGACTCTAGTGGTTGTCACATTTAAGATAAGAAATCTTTGAAAATGATTGGTTCAACTGAGATACAAGATAGACTTTATATACTCAAGGTCCCCTCTTATCAAAAACTTCAAATCTCCACATATCATATCATCAATATTGTCAATTTTACTGCTAGTTATCTCGAAAACCTTTGACATTTTCGGTTAGGACATGTTTAAAACAAATCTATTGATGCTATCAAAAATATATTTCCTTTGTTAAGTATAACAAATCTTTTGTTTGTGATGTTTGTCATTTTCCAAAGCAAAAAATACTTCTCTTTCCTCTTAGTACATCTAAATCGAAAAAATGTTTTGATTTATCTTTAGGGACCGTACTTAATACCATCAATTCATGGTCATAAATATTTCTTGACCATAGTTGATGATTATTCGTGATACACATAGATTTTTTTTTTTAAAACAAAAATCTAAAGTTGTCAAGATTTTGTAAAAATTTTGTCACTTTTGTTCTAATACAATTCGAGACAACAATAAAAATAATAAGTGATAATGGGACTGAATTTTTTATGACTAATTTCTTTACCAACAAAGAAATAGTACATCAAACGTCTTGTGTTAACACTCAGCAATATATATTGCAGCAAACCAAGTGTTTCATGAGCGTACGAAACATATAGAAATTGATTGTCACATTGTTAGAGAAAAATTGAAAAAATGTCTCATCCAATTGTTCCCATTTCCACCACAAATCACCTACCAAACATTTATACCAAAACTTTAGGTCCTCAGTCTTTCAAGAATATTTATTCCAAGCTTGCTCCTCAGGTTGCGGGGGGGAATGGGGGTTTTCAGAGGATATGAATACAAGGATTCTAAAATGAAACTAATATTAATTATGTGATTTTATCTTTATGAAAGAATCAAATTACCAACAATTTTGTTTATTTGGTTTTATGACATTACCATATTATAATAATTTTATTTGTTTTCTTTATTTAACTATTCCCAGAATCGATACATTACTTATTTATATTTAATTCTCTACTTTTGATCAAAATAAGAAAAATAGAAAATATTTTCATTTTTATATCTCTTATTTATTTTTGTTCATCTCTTTATTTTCATAATACAATATTAATAGTATACAAGTACATATGTTTACATATGTGTGTACATTAGTAGTATGTTTATTTGAACTTTATTATCAACTTTTTTTTTATATTTTTGTAAAACAAATATTATTTTACAAAAAACTTATCAAACATATAGTAAGATATTCACTTAAATAATTTTTAAATATGAAGTATTTTTATTTAAAAATTATAATTATCAATTCAAAGGATTTTAAATAACGCTAAATCAACTTTCCTCAAATTCAACTAAACTTTAAATTCATATAATATAAAAATAGACAAAATTTTCTTTGAAATTTGTACGAAATCATGTAACTAAAATGAAATAATAAAATTATGATTTTGAAGAATAAAATATTATTTAACTTTAAATGTATTCATATTTTTGTAATATAATTAAAATAATCTTACTATATAAAAATTAATCACATAAAAATTTTAAAAAATGTTTATTTCTCATTATAAGAAAAAGTTAAATTATCGATAGAATTTTATCCGTCGATAAAATATTATTATCGATAATTTTATTGATGCATATCATTCGTTGCTAAATTTATCAACGGATTTATTAACAGATTTATTCTAAATCCGTCAGTAATTATCGACAGACTCAGAAAATTTTTAAAATTCAATTTAAAATCAGGAATTCTTCTTTTATTGTTTCATTTTCTTTCTAATTTTACGTGTTTCATTTAATGTTGAGATTTATAAAGGTTAGGAAATTTATTGATGTTCATTGACTTAAATTTACGATAATTAGGATTGAGCTTGTAATTTCTGTTTTTCATTATTAAATGCTAGAAAAGTTTCTAATTGAATGTAAATTAATTGATACAATTCATATTTGTAGTGAATTTCCATAATAATTCTACCCTCATATGGATCCTTGAATTGACTTTTACATTTTTGTTTACTCGTTTGTAATTTTTTGAACTTTTACTTTTTATTCTATTTTTTAAATATAATAATTTGTTGGGTAGCATTTCAACCTAGTTATTAATCTTTAATTAGTTCTTGATAATCTTTTGTAGAGGTGTTAGATATAGATAACAGTACAAGAACTTAAATTTTAAAAGTATCTTCTGAATTAACTATTCGAAAAAGATAACTTTAGGATTACGTAATTCTAGAAGATATTTTTTAGTTTCGGATTGCAATATCTAGAAATTCTTTTTTAACAGAATGAGTAAAGTGGAGATTTTTATATTAATGAGACGAGAAAAAAAATGATAGGGTGAAAAAAGAAATTGTCTGCAGAAAATAGCCCAACCTATTAAACACTAATCACAGCCCAATGAACTCAGATCTGCTGCCTCACTGAATCCCAAATAGTAGGTCAAAAGTTTAAATTATATTGATATCTACTTCACAGTAAATGTACACCAAGAAGTGAAAATATAAGATCATTTTTATTTATTTTAGTAGAACCGTAGAATAAATGTTGATATAAACTATTATTATGGATTTAGTGTAGTGTTGTACTCCATCTTTCCATTTTTCTTTCGAGTTTTCATAATTCTCGTCAAATTATAATTTTTCGGATATATAATTATACTGGGACTGACAATATATTAACATTATAAAAAAATGACTTTAAAAAACTTGTCATAATTCATAATACCACACTTTATTTTAGTTATCATACATGTATTTTTATATAAGAAAATGTTATTTTGATAATCAGTACAAACCACTATGAAGTGATACAATTGTTTATGTGATTAAAGAGTATTTTTGTTTTTTATAAAATTTATATATTAAAAATATAAAAGTTTTTGAGGATTGAATTAAACCACTTCGAGGAGTTTAGGATTTAGTCAGAATAAAAATTGTATATGGAGAAATCACAACCTACACCAAAAAATCGTCTTATACAGGAAAATCACTCCATACCAAAAGGATGAGATGAGATAATTGAGTACAGAAAATCGGAATTGCTTCAAACAAAAAGAGCCATGAAAGGAGAGAGTTTTATTGAGAAAGAAGAAAGATGAAATCTTGGAATATTGACTAGATACAGTTTTGTTGGGAAGAAAACAACTTCTTCCAATTTGTTTCGTTGTAGTTTCTCTCACACAACTAAACAATTATCTCAGACGAAGAACAAGCAAGGAAAAACCAAGGCCACACCATTACCAAAAATGGAAACCACCTACCTCGAAGAACTGCGACCCAACAACCAACCATCACTCCAAAGCACCACCGACCAACCTCCGACGACACCCACAAAATTGTAAAATATAAAAGAACAACAGAAAAAAATAGAAAAAGCCTGTTGGCCCAAGACCGAACACTCAAAGGATAGAAAAATACAACCAAAGAATAATAACTTCAAAAATAAAGGAGAATGATTCAAGGGAAGAGGAAAGAAACTTTAGAAGACTTTTACTTCTCAAGATGGTTTAATACAAATGACAAATGACAAATGACTTAATACTCGTGGGAATATTCTAGACTCCTAAATTCTCAACTATCCTAATAATTGTGGACTTCTCCCGACTACCTTATTAATATTAGACATCTCTAGAATATTGTAGACTTCTCCTAACTACCCTGCTAATAATAGAAAAGTCTAGAATATTGTAAAACAAAAAATCAACTTTATTTTCAACAAAAATAACCTAAATTCATATTTATTTCAAGTTGAACACCCGTGAACCCCAATAAAAAATGATTTCTTTAATAGAGTCAGCACCTCCAATTAAAAAAAATTGTTGTTTTTTATGGTCAACTCACCACTACGTGATCCAATAAAAAATTGTTTCTTTAATAGAGTCAGCACCTCCAATTAAAAAAAATTGTTTTTTATGGTCAACTCACCGTCACGTGAGGTTGTCAAATAGTTGGTATGTCACATGACGGTGTCAAAAGTATCATAACCCTAGAAAATAACTCCCCTTTCTATGAGGTGACACAATTTCTTATGTGGTTAAAAGATATTTTTGTCTTTGTTTAGAATTTGTATATTGAAAAATGGAAAAGTATTTGAGGATTGAACCAAACCAGTGTGAGGAGTTTAGGGTTTAGTCAGAGTAGAAATTGTGTGTGGAGAAATCACAACCATTCCACACCTGAAAATCACTCCATACCGGAAGGATTGAAGGAGACGAGTGAGTGTAGAAAAGCCGAATTGCCTCACCAAAAGAGCTATGAAAGGAGATGGTTTTATTGAAGAAAAAGAAAGGTGAAATCTTAAAATATGGACTGGAGAGGGTTTTGTTGAAAAAAAACCAACTTCTTCCAATTTGTTTTGTTGTGGCTTCTCTCACACACCCAAACAATTACTGCAAACGAAGAACAAGCAAGGGAAAACCAAGACCACGCCACTACCCAAAACGGAAGTTGTCCTCAGAGAACTGCAACTCAGCAACCAACCACCATTTCGAAGTACACCCGATGACACCCACAAAATAACTTAAATTTATATTCATTTAACGTTAAAACACCCGTAAACCCCAATAAAAATTGTTTCTTTAATAAAGTTAGCACCTCCAATTAAAAAATAAATTATTTGTATGGTCAATTCACCGCCACGTGACTGTCACGTAAGGTTGTCAAATGGTTCACATGTCACATGGCAGTGTCAAAGTATCATAATCCTATTTTCTTTGGAAAAATAATACTTTGACAACGACGCGGTTTGAGGAAAGAAATGATATTTGGGTCATGAATTAAAACATTTGAATTTTACAACTTTGTTTGGGTGTATGGCATGGGAGGGTCTTCAAGGGGGAAACAAGCATGAGACAAGAGTCTAATCCACACAACGCAACCTTCAACTCAAAACCTTAGACATTAAATTTATCGGTTTTCTTTTTTATATGTTGTCTCAATATAAACTTTAGACTCACACTTAAATACCTGACAAACATATCATAACTTTTTTCTAAGAATTGTCAAAGTAATACTTTTTATTTTTATATAAGTAATATTTTTCATTTTTAATATAAGTACAATTGCGGACACTTCGACCTAAACTTATAATCCAAAGAGAATAATACGTTCACACCTTTAACAATAATTTACACCCATTTAATAACTAAAAATAATATTATTTTATTAAGATACAATATTTTATTATAAAAAGTGGTGGTAATATAGATGTATTTTGTGAGGAGCGATGTCAAACAATATTTATTCTAATTGAAGACGGAAAACTAGTCGAAGATTAAAGGAGGAAGAAAATGAACATAAGGAATTATTAACAATTCATGTTTTATATTATAAAACAATTACACTATCAGTCAATAATAAATCATTATTATTAATAATAAATCAATATCAATATTGCTTTGAGGGCAGAAAAAGTAGCCTAATTTTTTTTCCTTTAATAACCTTCTATTTTGCTTTCCTGCCTCTAAACTAAAGATAGAAAGTGGTTTCTTTAGGAAAATCCCCAACATACGATTTCAAGCCATTATAAATTCTAAATGAAGATGTACTCAACCAGATTTTAAGTGAAATCAATAGAATTTTCTTTACAAATGACATATTTTGCACTAACTACGGATTTGACCTCAGTATAATCAAAGGAAAATATTTTTCTCACACCTTTTGCAGACGTGAAATTGGTTGAAGGAAAAGAAAGAAACATAAGAAAATGAAGTTTTAACAAATCATATTTCTTCTACACAGAGACGTAGAGATAAAATGCAGACAGTAAAATAGTGTTATTAAAAAGAAAAAAGAGATAGAGTATGCCAAGATAAGTGTAGACTAATTAAGAAATAATGAAGAAAATATCATTTTTCAGAAATGTCTTATTAATTTGGTTGTATTTGCTGCTATGAAGGAACACTGTTACATGTAAACTAATCGTGCATGCTGGTTTAAACAGTAACAATTATAGTGGTGGACCACGTGAACACTTGTACTATTAGCAAAATTTGTCAGTAACTTAGATCTAGGAAGTGATCTGCGGTACTGATCGTTGCAGCTTATATTTTTGTTGCCAACCTTCTAGTTGAACGAGATTGCACTTTACACTTCTTTCTTGAACCTGCCAACAGACATATTAGATAAATTTAACCATAAAGAAACAAAAAAATAGATTAGCTTGGTGGTAGAAAATTTGGATAATATGCTAATTCTTAACATGATGTCGCTATTGTACAAGGATGAAATGAGAATTCATATTACAAGCATTGGGTGATGATTTTTTAGCTCTAGACTGTAACAAAAATTTGGACTCTTTTTTTTTCTGGTGTACTTAAATGGAACTATGAAAGCTTAACTTTCTGGTCTGTCAGTCGTGTATCAAAATTAGTTACCTCAAACAGATATATGGCCTGGAAAAGATCATAGAACTCTTCTAAGAGCTGTTTCTCTTGTGCTACAACTTTTGCTAATTCTGATAGCGTTGCAGCAATCTTATCAACCTCCTGATGAAGCAATATTTGATTTCAAATTTAATTGCTTAGAGATAACAACAGGACTAAGTAGCACAGTGTTAACAAATTATAAACATACCGAAGATGATAAAGGAGTTAAAATTGACTTGATGCGAGCAGTGAGATCAGCTGCATGCCGTAGAGCAACAGATGTTGATTGCATGTTCACCTGTCAGAATAAGATTTAATTCAGTCAAAATACTTTTCCTATCACTTCTGATATGGTAAAGGTTTTCTGCTTTCCACTGTACCAAGTTACGTACCCTAGCACCTTCCAAAAGAGGAACTCTGCAAACAACCGAATGCAGACACTCTTTGATGGCTGTAATTGCTTGTAAGTGTGGCCTTTCCATACCTACCCAAGATTCCAATAGCTTCATCTGCATAAACATCAAGATATCAGTTGGAAAAAGAAACCTCTGAAATAGTGCATATGTTTAACAAATCTTGATAAAGTGAGATTCATTATGACCTGAGAATACAGAACAAAAGCGATCTTCATTTCAAGTTTTTCTCTGACAAATTGTATCTTCTTTTTCAGAACAGAATGCTGTAACTTCGTGAGAGCATCCCAAACACATATCAAATTGCTCTAAACATGACAAATGAAGATGTCATCAATCCATCCTTAAAGAATAGAGTGAGGCATACACGTAGACGCATAGAAAAAGCATAACCAGAGGCGAGGAATTAGAAGAGTTCCTTTATAATACTTTATTATATCGGATCATATATGAACATACTCTTTTAAAAGAATAAAAATGTATCCTTTTGTCCAGAACATAATTTTAGAAACCCCACAGTAATCTAAACATCCTCTGTAAGTCTGCATTTCTCTCTATTCTATGTAGGTATCTACTATCAAACATTTTTCACATGCATACATATATACATACCTCAGCCTTGTGAGAAATGGTTCCATTCACAACCTGGGCTCTAGCATTTGCAAACCGCCATTGCATCAACCGATTATCAAGCAAACGAAGCTTAAGAACAACCTCCGAGTTAACACCAAAACCAATGGGCGAAAGAGATCCAAAACTACCACTTTTCTTACTCTTAAAGAGATCAAAACCCATGTTGAGCAACTTCTCCACCCCTTTCACCTTGGTAGTAGGACTAGTGGGATGGTGCTTGAAGCCCGAAAACGACATCGGTTTATCCATGCTCTCAACCGACATAGCCGGCGACTCCGCTCTCCCAGGAGACAAAGCCCACGAAGACTTCGAACTCTTGTACGATCCAGCAAGCGAATTAGCCCTCCTAATAGCCGTTTTCAACGTGAACCGTTTCATAACCGAGGAGTCACCGTTCATGTTGGCAATATTGGAATCCGAAGTTCCCCTTCGAGGCCTTCTCAACGTTGTTGTTATTACGGCATTCGAAGGTCCAACCTCCATGTCAGGTTCCGAATCGAGAGAGTTTCTAGAAGAACAAGAGTGTCTTCGCGAAGAGAAGGACTTGGTGTTCTCGTCCAGCAACAATCTTCCAGGAGCCATGTTGCTATAAACCGGTCTCTTAGAAGATGGTGATTCTGAGGGTGTTACTAATTTCGCCACGTGTCTCGTGGAATCACCAATGATGATGGGTGTATTAGTTGTGCCCTCTACGATTCTGTCTTCGGTTATGTGATCGGCGAGAGTACCGGAGTTTCTCTTCGCCACCGTAGAGGAAGGCCACAGTTGGTGGCGTGTTGGACCCGTGTCCTCCGTGATGGCGTGGAGCCGGTTTGGGCTCGAGGATTTGCGGCGAACCGGGGAGTGGCATTCAGCTGAGTGTGTGGTTGAGTTCGGAGGTGAAGGGAGAAACCGTGAACTTGATTCGCTGTTTCGGAGTCGACGAGGTTTCGGGCTAGAAACCGGTGAACCGTTGGGCGTTTTCATGGGACAGAGGATGTTGGAAGTAAAAACCTCGGCGCGTGTTTTGTTGCATGTAAGTATGTAAGAGTTGACACTTGAGAATGGCGCCGTGAAATATTAATCACGTTGCGCCGGCATGGATGAATTACTTGAATGCCCTTGTGGTTGCTACCGTTGCTTTACGTGGCAGGTGGAGACAGGAATGGAAGTTGAAAATCATTGCCGAGAATTCGGTTTTTCCTGTTTGAGTGAGGGGTGAAGAATCTCTGTATTAGTGCCACATGTTCGAAATTTCTTCAAAGTTGAAATGGCCTTAATTTTCTCACACTTTCTGTTTGGTTGGAGTGCACTATTTTTAATTTAATTTGTTACTACATGCGAAGCTGATTTGTCGTTTTCTTTTTTGGGTTAGCAAGGTTTTTGTGATGTGAGCACGTTTCCTGAATAATTCTATCATATTTAAAAAACCTGTGACACTTCATTTCTTTCTCATAGAAGTTGAGTTTGAAAGAGAAATGTAAGAAAGGGTAGGCACCTTTGAAGATGAGAACAAAATGATATATATATATATATATATATATATATATATATGGATCCGTTACTGGGAAACAAACTTTAGTTGAAGGAAAATATAAATACACTGCAAATTTATTCCCTTTGACCAAATATAAAATCCATAAGCCAGAGAAGCAATTTTCTTGTTCTTTCATGCCTAGTTTTTGCTTATAACTTTGTTTTCCCTTAAACTAAATGGACTAAAATGATTAATGAATACGAGATAAATGAAATCATGGTAAAGCGTAATTTTAATTCACAAAAAAGTAGCTACTGCTATATATCACCGTTCCTTCAGTCAACTATTCATTTCTAAATAAGTTTTCCTCATAATTAAACACATGAAATATATAACTTTATATTAAGATATTTTTCATTAGTACGGTCATAAATTAATATTGCCAACCAAAAATTTAAAAAAGTAAAAACAGTAATTAAAATAGTTTAGTTAGATCATGCAATGCTGAAGGAGTGTCCAGATGGGTTAGAAGGAAGCATTTTGTTAGAACTGACAGTAGAAATGAAAGTCCCACATGGGCGAAATTTCAACTTACGACAGTTTGCATCTACATTTGATGAACCATTTAAAATTCATGAGAAAAATTAAAAGAGATTTTTTTTTTCTTTTAAAATGTCTTAAGTAGTTAAAATTTCCTATTTTCTTAAGAGTGTTGTTATTTCCCTGTATTTACAAAGAAATATAGCAATTTTCTTTAATTTTTAATTTCTTTTTGTCTACTGCAAATTTTGCAGCTCTGTTATCATTTTTTTATTTTATTTTAGACGTGACTTAAAAAAATTGTTACCATGTTAATGCATCCTTGGACTAATAACTTTCGATATTCTTTAGACTAGTGAGATATAAGGTACAAACTACACAAGCATATGGTTATGTGACAAACATTCACAACAAAAAGTGCAGCTAGAATATGTGCTTCTGAAATAAATAAATTAGATAGAGTTTTGTTACACATGAGATGTTGATAACTCTAAATCACAGTAATTTCTTCTGAAAAAGTGGCATCGAGAATAACCTAATAAAGTTTGAGCAAATGAATGCCATAGGAAAGAACATCTGGCCTTCCAGGAACAGTAGTGAACATAAAATGTTTGCAACTGATCTCATCCTTGACTGCAATTAGAAACTGAACTGATCTAGTCTTAATATTTGACGGATGAACGTGTATATGCTACATCAGAAGATCCAGATTCAATGAAGACACCATGTTAAAGCCACCAGACATGTTTGACATTTCAAAATTGTACAAACATTTCTGACAATAAATTAAGACCTGAATCTGGTCATCCAGTAAGCATCTCCCAGTCTACCAGTTCCACAAACAGCCACTGATATAATTTCCTACCCCACCAACTGAGGAAAGTAATTCTGAATCTGAATCTGAATCTTCCACCAAGGTCTGAAGTATCAATTTAAACACAATTCAAAATCAGTGGAAGTTACACTGCTGCAATAAAGGATGAGAGTAGTCAACATATTTTTCCCATAGGGGCTTGTACTTCTCTATCCCAATCTTCAACCATGGTTTGGAATTCCCATTGAAATGTAGCACAGCTCCCCTCTCTATCAACTGAGGATCAACATTGGTGTAGCCAAAACCCAAAACATGCCACGATGGATCTAAGGGCTGAGTTAATCCATAAAATGTCAACAGTCCAGGCGGCAAGGTACCAAGTTTCCACAATGTCCGGTCTACGTTCTTTTCCTGCCAGTAGTGGTAAATGCCAGTTACGTTCTTCTTCCTCCATTCAACCAAATCAAATACATTCATCCCAAATGCCCATCCACAAGCATCAGGGTCAAAATGTGTATGTATAAGAGGATGAGAGTAGTTCAAATATTTATGGTATCTGTGAAATGTCTCCATGCATGTTTCAACGGCTCCATTTACATTACCATTCAAATCAATGAAAAAAAGACCAGAAAGATCCTTCTGAACCACAACATCATCATCCAAGAACACCACCTTCTTTAGTGCAGGAAAAACTTCAGGTATGTAGAACCTCAGGTGATTAAGCATGGATAGATATTTAGGGTTACGAAACTTGATAGGTGTTCTTCCATCATCACTGTTGCCAGAAAAGTAGTAGCTCTGTATTTCAGAGTCTTGAAGTTGCTTGAGCACAGGAACATATGAAGCATTTAACCAAGTAAAGTCTTCAAACTTCTGAACTTCCACAGTCACCCCATGGAAATCATTCACGGCAAACCATGCTTTCATCGCAGCATAGTTTATCTCATCAGTGACAAGGTGAAAAACAATCATATTGGGATTTTTAGAATTCATTGCAGTTGAATTGACCACAACTGAAGTAGCAAGAATGTTATCAGAGAAAACACAAAAGTGGTAAAGATTGTTATCCTTGAGCTTTATCTCCATTTGTCTTTTGTCCTTCAATTTCTTTTGCAAATTAAAGTTTCTGAACCATTCTGTTGTCAACCGAACACCAAGGCAGTAAAGACTTTTTGGAACTTCTTCAGCGGCTATCTGTCCATATTTTGAACTCTTTTCAGTAACAGAATTCATCTGTTCCTCAAGAGCTTGAATTTTTGCTTTGAATCTCATGATCATGGTTGCACTATCATAATGGAGCTGCTGGGCTTGGTATAACAATAATGCCATATCACGGATAGCCCTTTCTGTTTCCATGGTTGTCAAAGGAACACGCCTAGTGGCGGCATTTGAGAGGAGCATCTGTGAATTGTGGATCTGGGCACTTAATTCCCAAGCAAATTGGAGATTGTTACTTTCCTTGGCAATTACAACAAAAGCTTTTGCCAGAGATATCTGATCATTGAGTTGTCTCACAACCGAGTTAGAGTTTAACATCTCTTCAGTAATATTAAGGCCTTCCATAATCTTATCATGCTTGTAAGTTCTCTGTACAACAGGATTCAAAGCTATTAGCTAAAATAAGATAACAAGAAACTAATCTAAACCTATCCTACCCAATGTAATAATATTATATTCTTTATAATACCAAATTAAGCATGCCCTGTAAGCACGTCAAGTATTGCTTTTATGATCCATCCATGATCCTTTGAGGAAAAATTCCCAAATTAGAAAAAAAATATAATACTCATGCATCTTACAACAAGTATCATTTTGGTTTTTCAATATGATATTGATTATTACTTTTTCAGTTATACCCTTTTAATATTAGTGGAGGTGGTAGATACTGTAAAGAACTAATGTAATAAAGTTAATTTTGTAAATTTGATATACTATTTAACTAGTTTTCTGGGTTTGTGTAAAAAACCTATAACTCTCTTGTCACTTTTCGTGGAGACAGTGAATAGGAATAGTGGTTTTTCTCTCTATAAGGAGCATAATGTATGTTATAAAACTTACAACAACAGCAACATCTGGAGAACTCAATGTTATCCCTGTTGAAAAACAAGATTCAAGTTCTCCATACAATTGTAGTAATTTGAGAGCACATAAAGATGAGTCGTGCAAACGTGAATTTGTTGATGTTTAATGAAATCAGCATTTTAAAACACCAGATCTCGCATGTCACTGCTAGAGTGGTATTCCAAATTATTAAGCATTCGAGCTCGTGATGTAAAAAAAGTAGAAAAAAAAATACAAACAACCATACTATGAAACAACAACCCTTTTACTCCGTGATGGGAAAAAAAAATTAAAGGAAGACAGTGGAAGAAGCCAATTCACACAATCTGCTAAATGCATGCGTGCACAGCACAAAATCAGTCCCCATCATCACATAAAGAGAAAAAAAAAACGACGCAACAAATACTCGTTCATAAACCGCCCAACCCTAAACCCTACAAAAATCAAATCAACTTAACAGAAGTTGAATCCTCAGAAGCCTAAGCTAAAAGTTCAAACTTTGATAATAAAAAACATTTTTATTATCTTCACACACATTCCAGCACCCGAAAAGGACGAATCTATGAAAATAAAACCAATTGAGAAAAAAAACATTACCTTGGACAAAGCGGGTCTGGGCTCAATTTTGTTCCCTTTGCTCAGAATATAGACAAAGAGAAGAATCACTGCACAGCACAATGCCCACCACAAAGCATCTGGAACCTTCCTACGCGCTGGCCTGCGAAAATCCGTCGCTCTTCGCCGCATCTTCCAACTTTCTCCAAACCCCAATTGCACCCTCTTTCACCTTTTTCCCCGGAAACCGTTTTCCGGGAAAGTAATGTTTAGGGGCAAAAAAAAAAAAAAAACAAAGATTTCCGGATCAGCAGCTATACCCAAGATCTGGAATCTCCGGATTTGGAAAAATAAAAGTGAAAAGATTGAGATTTGAGAGAAAGACGTGGTCTTGCGATGGTGGGTATGCGCTGGTGAAGTGCTTCTGGGCACTACAGTGAGCACAACGAGGAAAATAATAGAAAGAGAAAAAGGGAGAAGGAAGTGGTTTCATGGCACCACGATGCTTTGGCATTTCATTTTCAGGGACAATGACAAACGGTCCTGATCGTGCCATGTCAACTTACAATTGTGAGACTTGATTTCGATTACCCATTTAAGTCCAATCAATAATGGTCGGTTCTTAATTTGGCTTGTCTTCTCAAACAGCAATAAAATCAGAATCTACCCACTCCCTTCCCAAACATAAAATTGTAGAGTATAAAACATTTTTCTAGTTTTACAGTTCTAACTTTTAAAAACATAATTAAATTAATTGAATTTTTCTGAAAAGTATTAATCATTTTAGAATTATTATTTATTTTAAATCCTAGGATACTATGTTAAACAGGTTATTGAGTTTTTGTTTGAGTTGGATTATACGAGGGGAAAAGATAAGTGCAAACATTGTGTATGCAAAGTTTTTGTGTGCCAACATCTCTATCTTTGTTTTAGTAAATTTACTTGGTTTGGTTCTTCCATCATTATTGTGGCAATATAAGGGAATTTGGCAATTTATTGTTCACACTTAACTTGCATTTGATGTGTCAGTTGCAAAATTTTAAACGAAAATCCCTCAAGGTAAGTTTGTAGCAGCTGGAGTGAATCTATGTTGAAAAATGTATTGTTTTTGTCTTTGTTGAAACTTGAAGGTGAAATCTTTGTCTTCGCAGTGCTAGTTTATGGAAATTTTATATAATCTTATAATTAAATGTTTAACAGGAAAATTAACATTAGATAGAAAAATTATCATTAGACAAAGAATGTAAAAAAATTAGTAATAACATTGACTATTTATTTGTATTTGGAATCTCTCGGTGTGTAATTATCAAACCCTGACTATTTTATAGAAATTGATGCGATCAGTAAAATACATAGTAATTATAGACAAGCTGAGAGCAAATTATTAACGACTTAAGGCATATATACAAGAGTAAATTCTTATTTTTTCTTAAGAAAAACATTTTCAAACAATTTTTATAATTTTGTTTTATTGATAAAGTCTTGCAAAACTTACTTCGTCTTATATTTTTTTAAAAATATAATAATGTAGATGAGTTATTTTATTTTTTATTTTGAATGTGAAAAAGTTAAACTTACTTTGAGGGGATGACTCAACGGGCCATGGAATTTTTTTGTAGAAGCTTTTTTGCTATGCCAATGGCTTTCGGCCATACATAAAATAACTTGTTTTTTTTTTCCTCGATATCAATATCCGGAAAGGATTTTGGTGTAGTGATGTTTTAGATTGAGATGAATGATTCCTTGCACCAAATTTCTTCAATTTCTCACCTAAATTCGATACACGATTCCCACCTTCAACAAAAAATTATTAGAAATTACACCAATTGATCACTCATTTGTCCCAGAGATAGATTAATTTTGTGATGAAATGTAAGTGGGATTTATTATCACCTAAAATAATTATTTACATACAGTATGTAGATTAATGAATTTAATTTAATTTAATTTAACCTTTTATTATTATAACTTCTAAACAAAGTTCTACATTAAAAAAAATAAGTGTAAAAATCGAACAATTAAACCAAATCTGTGTTGTTAAGTTCTATATTTCACTTCACTTGACGGATTAAATGAAACTTTATTTAAAAAAGTGTGACATCTTAAATGTTCATGTAAAAAAGATACGATTAAACAAATTACAACATTTCAGAATTTAAAAACCATGCATAATTGTGATAATAAGTATAAAATTTATCACACAATTATGAAATTTGAAATTATAACCCGTATTTAACTTTGTACAAATTATAAATATTTAATGTTTCAGTTCAAAATATCCTTGCCTATTAGTAGAAGTTAACTTGATTGAGTTTAGGCCACAATAATTTAAACACAAAATCAAATAATTTCAAACTACAGTGATAGAAAGTTTATCTATTCAACATGTTGATTAGTTATAAACTACATAATTTAAACACGAAACCAAAAAGTTCAAAGTAAAGTGATACAAAAGTTATTGACAAATTACCTGACTAGTTATGAAACTAGAAGATAATTTTGTCCACTTGTTCCTATTTAGAATTTTGCATATAATTTGTTTTCGGCCAAGAGGATTGAAAGAACCAAAAATAAAAAGCAAATTTTAATTTTTTTAAGGTGCAAAGAGTGAATTGCGTGCAAACCTCTAATTTGGAATACACTTGAAAAGAACACAAAAATTGGAGAGGAATGAAAAAAATGTGTAAAAATAATTTTAATCAAATTACACAAAAGATTGCGTAAAAATAATTTTAACTAAATTACACTATCATCTAGTCATGGCAAGTAGACTATTGAGTTTGAAGAAATAGCTTTATATTATTTTAATTAAATTTTATGAATTTCTCGTTTAAATTATTTTAGCCTACACTTGATTAAGACTAATTTCAATAACAGTCTAAAAACTTAATAGTATAAGAGTTTATTGAAGCGAAACACTAAATTCTATCATATATATAAATTATTTTTGAAAAGTTATCTATTATTAATTCTAATTACGACGTGTTGTGATATTACATGAATATAATTGAATCATGTCATGACTCATGAGCATTTGCCAACTCCATAAACATAACTAATCATTAATTGCACTCCTAATATCCAGTAACATAAAGGGTAAGGGGTTTTAGTATAATTTTTGCTCAAAATTCATTACATCAAAAGTATGAGAAAAAAAAAAAAAATATATATATATATATATATATATATATATATATATATATATATATATATATATATATATATATATATATATATATATATATATAAATATAAAAGGTAATTTTGGTGGATCTGTTAATCTCCACACAGAAAAATACCAAAATCCGTGAGAACTACAAGATGGTACACCCAAATGACATTTTATTGAGATTTAATGTTTTAGTGAAAAAAAAAGGTAGATATCATTGAAGGGGAAAAACAACGGCAAATGCACTAACAAAATCAGAAAGTTAAAATACCCTATAAACTTTCATATTTTTGCCGACCCCATAAACCTAATAAACTATTTCTATATAGTTGTATTCTTGATATCCAGTAACATAGAAGATAAAGGATAAGACGTTTAAGTATATTTTTTTCTCAAACTAATTACAACAAAAGCATATGAGAAAAATTTAGAGATATTACTTTTCGCATCCAAGAATATAAATATTATTAAAGATATAAAACAAATTGTTGTAATAAAAAAGAATCATTTACAATGGTCTACGAATCTAAATATCTCTAAATTTTAAGATCATGAAATAAAAATAACATGTACATCAGAATTTGAAAATTCAAATACTCTTTGATACGTGAATATATTTTTTTATTGTAATCTCCGGAGTTATTGCATATAATTACATCAAAAAAACATTAACAAATGTATCATCTACAATATATTTTTCCAGTTCTATCTGTACAGAGATGACTTTCAATAAAATAAGGAGGATTTTCAAAAATTTTAATACCTAAGTCTGGACACAACGATAATCCATATTTGGCAAGACTGTCAGCAACTGAGTTCACTTCTCTGAAAATGTGATTCCAATAAATCTTATTTGTAGTCTTACTCATCTCAATAATAGAAGAGATCACATTTTGACTTGTATCATCAAAGTTGTTTTGCTCAGCCTCAACGGTAGTGATGATCTCGATAGCAATTTTGGAATCACTTTCAACAATTAAGTTTTTGTATCCCTTGGACATTGCTGTTTCGATTCCAATCTTTATTGCCTTTAATTCTGCTATTAGCACTGATGAATTTTTCAAGCCACTAGAGAAACCAAAGATAAATTTTCCTTTCCAGTCCCTCAGAATCCCTCCTGCAGCTGCTTTGTTTCCATGGACTGTAAATGCTCCATCACAATTAATCTTAACAAATCCCTGAAAAGGTGGTGTCCACCGAATTAATCTTGAAGGTTTTATATTGTCCTCCTGTCAAATATTTCACATGTTAATACGAATTAATGATTCAAAGAGTTAAAAAGATTACATATACATATGTAATGAGATAAATAATGTACCTTTACAATGTTTTGCATGTTGATAGAAGTTTCCTTTGAAATAGACCATGAATGTAAATTTCGACATTGATCACCATAGATGCAGTTATCATTTATCCAATATTTACATGTAATTGATGATTTCAAACAATTCTTATCAGTAATTGTTGATGATGCCTCTCTGCTTGGAAACCTTTGAAAATCTCTATTACATTTTCCGTTTAACCAGTACCCAGAAAACGGTATTGTTTGATATTGACTAATGTGTATCATTTTTGCAACCCTTGAATCCATAATAACAAAGAAATAATGAGTCAAGAGAAAGAGAATTTCTATATTATGAAAAAGATTTGAAAAGAATGAACATAAGTTTGAATTTTGAGGGAGCACCGAAAGTTTCAAAATCTCTTTTAAAATTTATTTACTTTTATTATTTTGACTCATATATTTAGTTTGAGAAATTCTTGGCTATATCTTTATAATTCTTTAAAGAAAAGATCATAAAAAACATATATTACCTTCTCTTGAAATAAAGAAATATCTTTTCCATTTCTTTAAAACGAAACCAAATTTATTCCATTCTTGATAAAATATTTAAATTGTTTATTATATTAATAAAATCGCTTTAATTTTACAAAATTACTTCAAACTAATTATGATTAAATAAATAATAAAATATTAATAAATTTTCAAGCAATTTTTTTAAATCAACTAAATTTTTTATTCTAAAATCACACACACTATACAATATTTTTATATTCAAGTGGCATTGACATACCATGCATTAGTTTAAATAAAACAAATCCGTAAGTTCGATGATTTGTCAAATTTGAAGATAAAATTAAAGAATGAAATATTGAATTAAAGTAACTAAATTGAAAATGAAGTCATATATATTTGCATTATAAAAGAATTTACACCAGGGCGAATCAATGTATGTAAAATTTGAAATTTAGAAATTAAATTTATAAAAGTTTAGATGTAGAACTGAAAGTTACCGCACAATTTGATTCTTATCTCCTTATTATATAGGAATATATATGTTTTCTTTAACTCATGTAAATACTTTCAAACGAGCAAGTCAGCCAAAGATTGTTTCTCATAAATGTATAACATATGAAACTGTAGTCTTTTATAGAAGAATACGGAAGAGTCATCTCAATAAATTTGAAATCATATCTTATATAATCAAATTTAATTTAATAAAATATGATTATAATTGATCGAATTATATTTAATCAATTATCTTTATCAATTTATTTCAAATCTAAATCTAAATCAATTTCAATTTAATTAATAGTAAAGATAATAATATTTAAATCATATCTAACCTAATTTATTACCTAATTATATTTAATCTAAGATATATCTCATTCAATAAAAAGTAAAATAAATCATATTTAATAATCATTCCAACTAATCAAATATAGTATAACAAGATAGTTAATGCTTAATGATCTTTTTATTTTTTATTTAATATTTTTTTAAGCATAACATATAAAAGAGGTGTTAGGTGGATAATTTGTAAATGATCTACACCTCGATGAAATATGATTAAAGATTAATGATACATCTAATATCTCATAAAATATAACTTTTACTCATGCAGTTAAGATTTTATAAATACTTATATTTTACAGTAATTCATAGTTTCAAAGTATACAATCATATTAAATTGAAATTTAAAACATATTTACCAAACTTATGAGAATTTTCAAAATATTTATTATTAACAAAATCTACTTGATGTAAAAGATTATTCACATGCTCCTTTGTAACGTCATTTGTTCCATACAACACTCCATCTTTACCTTACAGTGGAAATCCTCAATGAGAGGGACAAAAACCACTGGACCTAGTCTAGAAAAAATCTCCACTATAATATCAAAAAGTACAAACTACAGAGAAACTCTTCTGAAAAATAATCTTACTTCTATTCACATATAAATAGTGAAAAACACTCAACAGACAAATAGAGTGTATTCAAACAGTGAGAGAAATAAAATTCTAAAAATAAACAGATATATGCCGGTGGTGAAAGGAGAAAGAGGATGAAATTTCACCAAAAACATAGCACAAATTAGTACTCAAATAGCTGCTCAAAGTAAACAGAAACTCTAACAGGCAAAGACGACACAATCTGTTTTTGCTCTCTTTTCTTACGTGGACTGTAAAAACTTGCTGAGTCACCTTAGGTTATTCCCTTAAAACCTGTTGGGCTACCTCAATATTTTATTATTTTAAAATATAATGTTGTTAGGCCTAACTTGAGAAGGACCCACACAACAGATCTTGACCATCTCAATCTCAACACTTTAACAATATCATATCATATGCATATATCTTTACTCATTCATTCAGTCACTTTTCAATGTCAATCTCAAAAATCTCAAGAATTACTAAATCATCGATACTATTTAATTTAAATTATAAATCAATCAATTCTATTCAATCCATAAATTACATTACAAAAGAATCAAAAGAATCAAAACAAAAACCAAAACAATTTTTTTTTAACTTGAGCAAGAATATTCTAGCTTGAGCGAAAATCCCTTTGTCTGAGCGAAAATTCTCTCGCTTGAGCGAAAATCCAAGAGTTCTAGTGTTATATTTGCTTGAGCGAGAATATCTACACTTCAGCGAAAATCTACTCTCGTTTGAACGAAAATCTTCTCGCTTAGGCGAAAACAAACCCGAGAGCATGTCTAAATTTTAACTAGATTCGCTTAAGCGAGAGAACAAAATATGCAGAAAAACCAACTACATTTCTATTTTTTAAACGTATTTCACTACTTAAACATTACCAATCATGCTCAACTAACCTATTTTTCACAGAACATCATATTTACATATGAAATCATCTAAACACCAAAATTTTCTCAGCATATGAAACAACTCTTTTCCTTTGTCTAACCACTTTCCAAATTTTATTGAATTCACATAAATTTCAACTTCAATGCTTCACAATACCAATTCAACTTTCAAACACCTAGGATTAGAAAATCTTACTTTTGTTGTTGTCATCAACACAAGCTAATATTATGCTCAGTTCAAAATAAGCTAGTTTACCCTACCAGTCAAATAGATACTATTCAATCATGCAACCATCAATCTTAATGAATCTACAATACAAACATTGTCTGTTTTCAAATTTCAATTTTAGCCACCAACCAAACATAAGTTTACATCTCATAACATTTCATGTTTTTCATCATTAAAATGAGATTGTGCACCAAAATTCATTAAACAATCAATTTCAATCCTACCAAGAATCAAGGACATAACTTAACTTCGCTATTGACAAAATGTTCAAAGTCAACTTCCCTTACCTGATTTGAGTAGATATTCTTTCCAAAAGAGCTCATAAAACCTAAATGTATGAGCAGTCTAACCTGCAATATAGAGAGTATTTGATCAATGATCAAACCACACTGCAAGGATGTGGAACCAATAGAGACTCCTCTTGAAGTCTCTGAAGGCACATGCAACAGTTATACAAAGACCTGTATAACAAATTTGAAACTGACTCAAATGAGAAAAATGGTAGAAAACTTACTTTAGTGGAGTTTCTGATCAGACAGTGTTGTTTAGATTGTTGTCATGAGTTAGATGGTGGACTCTGATAGTTGAACTGATAAAGGACTGAAACAGGATTTTCGAGCAACACAAAGAGTATCTGATCAATGATCAAACCACACTGTAAGGATGTGGAACCAATAGAGACTCCTCTTGAAGTCTCTGAAGGCACATGCAACAGTTATACAAAGACATGTAGAACAGATTTGAAACTGACTCAGATGAGAAAAATGGTAGAAAACTTACTCTAGTGAAGTTTCTGATCGGGCAGTGTTGTTCAGATTATTATCACGAGTTAGATAGTGGACTCTCATCGTTTGAACTGATAAAGGACGAAAACAAGACTTTAGAGAGAAGACAGAAAAAAAAAAAAAGAGAAAAGAGATATTTAGAGAGATGGTGATTTTGTGACAATGAGACTTTACTATTAACTTTAATCCAAGATATATCTCATTCAATAAAAAATAAAGTTTAATGATCTTTTTATTTTTATTTAATAATTTTTTTAAGCATACATATTATAAAAAAAAATGTTAGGTGGATAATTTGTAAATGATCTAGAGGCAATGTAGCGTCAACAGTTTAAGACCTAAAATTTGAAATTTAGATACTCAATTTATAGAAGTAAGTTACCTTTTCAGCACAATCTTGTTTTTCTCTTTTATTATAGAAAAATGTATGTTTTTAGTTACTCCATGTAAATACTTTCAAAAGAGCAAAGTTAGCCAAGAATGATTTCTCATAAATGTATAGCCAGAAACTGTATATATAATAGAATATTCAAAGTTTAATGATTTTTATTTTTATTTGATATTTTTTTTCTAAAACATAACATACTATAAAGGTGTTAGGTGGATATTTTTTAAGTGATATGCAGCTATGAAATATGATCAAAGTTTAATTATAATTATCATCATTTATGACAATTGTAATATTTTAAATTGTTTAAATGAAGACTGTCATATCTAAAAGTAGAGAAAAAAGAATTATATCTAGTGTACAATAAATTAATAATTAATTATCAAAAAATTATTAATAAAAAAAGGTCTTTGTTAAACATAGTAGTAATCTTGAAGTAATATTGAAGGTGTGAACTGTAGTCAAATAATTGCTATCTACTAAAGATCTTTGAAAGAGGATATTAGATTTTGAAATGTTTTCACTTAAAGAGTATTGTCTTATGGTATCCAAATAAAATAATTTTTTTGTTGATTTATACCTAAGTCCAACTTAAGCTATTAAGCTAGTTTAAGTTCTGAATATTTATAATAAGGAAAATAAATATAAAAACTAGAATATTAACAAAATTAAAATTAAATATTTAATTATTTATAATAATAGATAATTTAATAATTTATAAATATATTATTTTAAAATAATAATAATAAAATTTTAAAATAACAATAGCATCATAAATAATAATATAATAAATATAATAAAATTATAGAATAATAGTAATAAAAATAATAATAAATTTTAAAAAATAATAGTAAAAAATCATAAAATATAATAACAATACAAAGAGTAATAATTTTATTTTAATTTTAGTTTTATTTTTTATATTTTTAAATATATTGACAGTGTTAGATAATTAAATAATTTGTAGTTTCGTTTAACAAAGCTCACAAATTATAAAAAAAATAATATTTTAACCAAATATGTATAATAAAGATAAATAACTTATCCCTTTATTCTAAATTCATTTTAGATATAAAGGTAAAATAGTAATTTTATAATTTCAAAAATTAAAATACTTTTTTAGTTATTACATTTATCAAATCAGTGACAAACTTTTCCTTCATTTCTTTACATCTTTCACTTTAGTCCCTCCATTCAAGTTATTCACTTTTCAGTCTCTTTCCTCATTATTTTTTTTTTTCATGCTTCTTCAAATCCATTTCTCTTAACAAACAAAATCAATATTAACAGTATATGGATAGATATGTTTATGGTTTAAGGATTAAGGATTAAGATTTAAAAAAATTAATCATAAAGAAAATTAGTTGTATGTTTGATTTAACTTTTATTATAAACTTTTTTTATATTTTTGTAAAATAAATATTATTTCACAAAAGATAAGTCTTATCAAACATATTTTTTAAAATATGCACTTAAAATAATTTCAAAATATAGAGTTTTTTATTTAAAAAACATTATTATCAATTCAAAGATTAAATAACACTAAGTCAAGTTTACTCAAATTCAATTAAACCTGAACCTGAGTAAAATTTAAAATTCATGTAATAAGAATAAGACAGAATTATCTTTGAAATTTGTATGAATCATCTAAGTAAAACAAAATACCCTAAAATTACGATTTTAAAGGATAAACCTTACATGTGTTGTTATATAATTAAAATAATAATTATCATATAAAACTTCGTTGAATAAAATAAAAAAATGTTCATCTCTATAAATTTTATATAAGGATATAAACACTTTGAAATTCAATTTTCACCTTTTGTCCACCAATTATTCTTTTATGCCTCATTTCCTTTATAATTTTATGTGTTTCACTATTATGATTTAATATTGAGATTTAGAGTGTGTTAGATAAGGGGATTTTTTTTTTCTATTACACTATTTTAAAAAAAAAATTCAAATGTTATATTTTTCTTTTAATTTCCTATCTAGGACTATTTATGTTGTGACATTTCTTACTAATTTTTTTTTAGTATTTTTATTTACATAATCTTTCATTTTACTTATCATTTATCTTTTAACTTTACATTTTAAAATTATAATTCACACACTTATATTTTTATTAAACCAAATAATATAGTTATTCACTTATTTTCTTTATTATTATATACATATTAACAATAAATAAATTTTTATTTGTAATTTTTAAAGAATTTAATTAATATTTATTTTCAAAAAAAAAATACTCAACAGTTTTATTTCATTTTTGCTATTACTTATTTAGATATTTTTTAACAAACTAAAAATAAAAAATTTAATTCAAATACTAATATTATATTTTTTCTTTCAATTTCATTTTTATTATAAAAATATAATTACAAAATTTTTATGATTTATTCTGTCCAATTTAAATTTATTATAAAATTTAAAAACTAAATAATTTTTTTATTTTCCTATTATAATTGATTAGTTTAAAATACATATAAAATATTTCATTTCATTCTCTTCATATTTTTATTATCCTTTCAAAATTTTAATTCAATCATTTTTATAATATTTTTTCATTTTAATTTGAAACAAATTATTTTTTCCTTACATAATTTTTTATTTACCTCTCTCTTTCATAAAAATTAAAAATAAATAATTTCAAATTTTAATTATATTTTTAATAATTTTTTTACTGCAAAATATTCCTCTTTTACTTTTATCTACTTTTGAAAATAAAAATTACACTACTTAGATTTTTATTTAACATTTTCAATTGCATTTTCTAAAATCCTTTCAAAAATTTTATTTATCAATAAAATTAAACATCCATAAAACTTTAATTTTTTCTTCAATTTTTAAAACAAATTATATTTAACTTTACATAATTTATTAATTTTTTTCTTTCATAAATCATTTAAAATTTGTTCTCCCAACTTTCAATTAAATTTTTCAGAATATTTTTTTACAGTTTGAAATTTATTTTATTTTATTTTGTTTTGTTTTCTTTTATTCAAATCTTAATTTTTATATAAAGTGAAAAAAAATTAGAACCTTCTCCTGAAATTTAGATAAGGTGAGATCCAATCTGGAAAATAAAAAACGTTACAATGAAGGGTACTAGTTAGAAAATTAAAGTGGAAATTATACTCTTTCAATAATTTTTTTTTTTTCAGAAATAATGCTAATACAGGAAAAAAAAAAAGTCATAAATTAGGATTGGTTAATATAATTTAATAAAAATAGGTAATTTATTGATGTTCATTGGCTTAAATTCATGATAACTAGAGATTGAGATTGTAATTTCAGTTGTTTATAATTAAATGCTAGAAAAGTTTCTAATTGAATGTAAATTAATTGGTATGGATTTATAATTGTAGTGAATTGCCATAATACCTTCAAATGGATCCTGATCCACTCTTACATGTTAATCTCCACAAAGAAAATGCCAAAATCCATCAGAATTACAATATGGTACACCCAAATGTCATTTGATTGAGATTTAGTGTTCTAGTAACAAAAAAAAGGTAGATATCATGAAAGGAAAGGAGAAAAAACAAGGACAAATGTTTCATATTTGCCAACCCCATAAACCTAATAAATTCATATATAATTGCATTCTTAATATTCAGTAACATAAAAGATAAAACATTTAAGTATATTTTTTTCTCAAACTAATTTAGAAATATTTAGAGGTATTAATTTTCTCATCCAAAAATATGAATATTATTAAAGATATAAAATAAATTGTTGTATTAAACACAAAAAAAAATTCATTTAAAATGGTCCACAAATCTAAATATCTCTATATTAGAGTGTAAGATCACAAAATAAAAATAACATGTAACAGAATTTGAAATTTCGAATATTCTTTAATACACGAGTATCTTTTTTATTATTGTAATATACGAAGTTATTGATATAAGTATATCAAACCTTAATAAATGTATCGTCTATAATATATTTTTTTCAGCTCTGTCTATATATAGATGACTTTCAATAAAATAAGGAGGATTTTCAAAAATTTTAATGCCTAAGTCTGTACACAATGATAATTCATGTTCAGCAAAATTGTTAGGTACTAAATTCACTTCCTTAAAAGTATTCCTTAAAAACTTGATTCAAATCAATCTTATTTACAGTCTTACTCATCTAAATAATGAAAGAAATCACATTTTGACTTGTATCTTCAGAGTTGATTTATTCAGCTTCAATGGTGGTGATGATCTCAGCATAGCAATTTTGGAATCACTTTCAACCATTATGTTGTTTTGGTATCCCTTGGATATTGCTGTTTGGATCCCAATTTTAATTGTCTTTAATTCAACTATTAATACTAATGAATTTTTTTGGACAAACCAAAGATAAATTTTCTTTGCCAGTCCTCACAATCCCTCCTACAGCTACTTTGTTTCCATGAATTGTGAATACTACATCACAATTAAATGTGGTGTCCACCCAATTAAGGTCTTATATTATCTTCTTGTCAAATATTTCACATGTTAATACAAATTCATGATTCCCAGAGTTAAAGAAATTACATACATATGTAATGAGATAAATAATGTACCTTTACAATGTTTTACATGTTAACAGAAGTTTTCTCTTAAACAGTTCACAAATGTAAATTTTGAGAATACATGCTGATGCAATTCTAGCTTCAATTGCATGTTTTAATGTGCTCTTTCTTGGAAATGTTTGAAAGTGCTCGGAGTTGATGCAAGGAAATTTATTGTTGTGGTTATATGAGATGGAGATTTGGAGGTGAATTTTCCAAAGTGAGGTTAGGCTTTAGGAAGAAGTTTAGAAAAGGTTTTGTGTAAGATTCATCTAGAGAGAACCTTAGCAAGAGTAGAAGTGCTGAAATTTTTTTGACAGCAATTCAATATATTCATCAAAATTAGTTTACAAGAGGAGAACACCTCTATTTATAGGAAAAAATTAAGACTAACCCTAACTTGCATGACAAGCTTCTTAAAAACTCTCCAATTAGAGAATGACACACGTCAAGCTATGAATAGAGAGGATCCTCTTTATTGGCAAGGTGACATGTGACGAAGAGCATGGGAAGCATATGTAAGTGCCACCTAAGCCCTAGCTTATACCCTAAGAGGGTTAGGATTTGGTCCAAATCCAAGGCCTAAAAATTCAAGACAACCTATTCTATTATTTGGCCCAAAATCCTATTTTATTTGGTTCAAAATAAATTATACACTATGCTATACAATTTTTACAACTAGAGGTCTTATAATCTTGAAGCTCTAAATTCTCTAGAGTGATCAATTTTAAACTTGAGTCTAAAAGTTTGTTTGGAGGCCAAACAAGCTCAATTAAGCCCAAATTTCTAATAAGCTCCTGATCAAGACTCTAACTCAACCTCTTTATTCTTGTCTAGAATCTTGGAGGCAGGACCATATCAAATACAATTATCATTTATCCAATATCTACATGTAATTCATGATTTCAAACAAATCTTATCAAACAATTGTTAGTAATACCTCACTACATAAATGTATCAAATACAATTATCATTTATCTAATATTTACATGTAATTGATGATTTCAAACAAATCTTATCAACAATTGTTCGTAATACCTCCCTACATAAATGTTTTTGAAAATTTGTGTTATATCTTTATTTGACCCATACATAGAAGATGGTATTGTTTGATATTGACTATTGATTAACTGTATCGTCCTTGTAACTCTTAAATCCATAATACCGATGTTGACTATTAACTAATGTGTATCGTCCTTACAACTTTTAAATAAATAATATCAAAAAATGAGTCAATGTTATTAAAAAGATTTCAAAACCAGGATAAACTATAAACAAGTTTGAATTTTGAGAGAGCACCAAAAAGTTTCAAAATCTCTTTTAGAATTTGATTTTTTTTTTCAGTCATGTATTTAGTTTGAGAAATTCTTCGCTATATCTTTATAATTCTTTAAAGAAAAGACCATAAAAAACATGTACTACCTTTTTTTTTTAAATAAAGAAATATCTTATCCATTTCTTTAAAACTAAACCAAATTTATTCCATTCTTGATAAAATATTTAAATTGTTTATTATATTAATAAAATCAGTTTAATTTTACAAAATTACTTCAAACTAATTATGATTAAATAAATAATAAAATCTTAATAACTTTTCAAGATATTTCCAATTTTTTTAAATCAATTAAATTTATTATTTTAAAAAACACACGCATACTATACAATATTGTTATTATTCAAGTGGCATTGACATACCATGATATTATTTTGAATAAAACAAATCCGTAATACTCCTGAAATTTGAATGAAATATTGAATTAAAGTAACTAAATTGAGAATGAAGCCATAGTACATCTTTGCCTTACAAAAGAATAGGAGTCACATCAGGGCGATCCAATGCATGTAAAATTTGAAATTTTGACATTAGATTTATAAAAATTTAGATCGTAAAACTGAAAGTTACCTTTTCAGCACAATTTTATTCTTCTCTCCTTACTATATAGGAAAATATATGTTTTTAGTCACTCATTGTAAATACTTTCCAAAGAGCAGAGTTAGCCAAAGATGTCATTTATAGAAGAATATGAAAGACTCATCTCCATAAATTTCAAATCATATCTTATCTAATCAAATTTAATTTAGTCAGATATGATTATAATAATTTTCCTGTACATGATGTTTATTATTTTATTTTTTTAATCAGTAGAGCTATTATATTTTGAAATCAAATGTAAAATGAAAGATTCATCCATGTCTTAAGAAACACCAATTCAAGTTGGAGTGATGAATGAGAAAGTAACTTTCCCTGGTGAGAATAATTTTGTCAAAAAACAGGATTGAATGACCTCAAATTCTGTTTTCAAACAACTTCAAGTAACTTGCAATTATTTGATCCTGTGAAAAGTCAGTGTAGTATCCCCTTCCCACTGAAATGCCTTCTTCCCTTGCCAGGCTCTCAACTTGTTCTTGTACTCTTTCACCACCAAATTTATTTGGATCCAACAAATTACAGGCTACCTCAATGACACCTTCACCATGTGCAAGTGCCATGGTCTGTACAGAGGGAAGTCCACCACCTCTTCCACTAAGCCGTTTTGCAATTCTCCGAGCAGCATTGATATCAGATGACAACAGAGGGATATTGTAGTTATCAACCCAATTGGTGGCTCCAATGACAGCAACACCTTTTGCTGGTGTAACCTGAGAGGGACCACTATCAGGAATCAGTGGTAAAGAGTCTGTTTTTAGCCCCCCAATCCACTGGTTTTCGCTACAATTTGGCTTAAAATAACCAAATACTCTTCTGATTGAATCAAGTGTCCTCCCCTCTTCATGAGCTGCTCCATATAGATAAGTGGGAACTGCATTTAACGCCCATTGACATGCAAACATATAAATTCAAAAAGATGTTTGCAAGTTCTCTAGTCATGTTACCAGCATGCAAATTAGTACTTATAAAACTAATCATATACAAAAAGGGAAACATCCAAACAAAATGAAACTTGGGAGGTAAGAAGAGTTAACCATGAAGGCATGATTCCTAAGCAACATTAAAACAGAATGGGGTTCAGGAAGTTTAGAGCTGATAAGCTACCAGAACACGGCACATATTGCATTTGGGGTGTGGTGGACTAATATATTTTGGCAAAATTTCCATATGCAAAAATATAAGTGCTGGTGAGTTCTTAAAAAGTCAGTTAGACCCTACAACTTACCATCTAGTGCGTGAATCAATTGATTCATAGTGATTCTAGTTTAATCAGTCTCTCAAATTTGAGTCTTAGATAGTATACTAACTTCTGAATCAACATAACACAAGTTAATCAAAATTGAAGACCCTCAAACCATTCATTACATGCTACTAACCTTGAAGATTAGAACCTATGTCCGTGGCTAAACACCTAGCAGCGTTAGCGGCTTGATCCAAGGAAGCATCAAGCAAGGGGTGAAAACAAATGTGATCCACAACACCAAGGCGAGGATGAGTCCCAGAGTGCACCTCAAAGTCAATGGTGTCAAAGGCAGCCTTCACCATTGCCAACACAGCATTTGCCAGCTGAGATGGCCCTGAAACACCCAATTCAGAGACAAGGGTGTAGCCAACTCTGTTGTAGGCTACATCCTCGAACTTGTTGATTATGGGAGCCAAAGGGAAAAGCTTGGAAGCTCGTTCTATTGATTCCAATGCAACTCTGTTCCTGCTCTCTGATATGTACACCTTGCAGCAACCCACAATGGACTTCAACATGTTTCTTCACAATCAACATTCATCACTTACGTGGTGTGAGAGAGTGAAACAACGAAAATCACTTACCCTAAAAACATGTTCCCACTATCCATTTTCGACCACAAGTCCAATAACAAAAACAAACCTTATCTCAAATATTGAGTTATGATATTGAAGAGTAAAGACATGTATAGAAGGTAATTTTGGTGGTAATGTTACCCCCACACAGAAAATGCCAAAATCCGTGAGAATTACGAGATGGTACACCCAAATGGCATTTGATTGAGATTTAGTGTTTTACTGACAAAAAAGACAGATATGATGAAAGGGAAGGCGAAAATACATGGACAAATGCACTAACAAAAACAAAAATTTAAAATACCCGTTTACGTCGAGCTTCAGTTCTCCTTATTATTATTAACCAAAGAAATGAAGAGTTTTCATTTCAGTTTCTACGCATTGGCCTGCGAAAATCCGTCGCTCTTCGCCTCATCTTCCAACTTTCTCCAAACCCCAATTGCACCTTTCTTTCACTTTTTTCACGGGAAACCGTTCACGAAAGTAAAGTTCAGGGGAAAAAAACAAAGATTTGCGGATCAGCAGCTATACCCAAGATCTGGAATCTCCGGATTTGGAAAAATAGAAGTGAAAAGATTGAGTTTTGAGAGAAATATGTGATCTCGCGATGGTGGACATGCGCTGCTTAAGTGCTTCTGGGCACTACAGTGAGCACAACGAGGAAAATAATACAAAGAGAAAACAGGAGATGGGAACGGTTTCATGGCACGATGATGCTTGGCATGTCATTTTCAGGGACAATGGCAAACGGTCCTGATCGTGCCATGTCAACTTACAATTGTAAGATTTGATTTCGATTACCCATTGAAGTCCAATCCATAATGTTCAGTTCTCAATTTCGCCTTGTCATCTCAAACAGCAATAAACTCAGATCTTTCAACTCACTTCCCAAAGAGAAAATTGTAGAGTATAGAATATATTTATAGTTTTACAAATTTAACTTTTAAAAACTTAATTAAATTAATTGAATTTTCCAAGAAAGTATTGATTTTTTTTAGAAAGTATTATTTATTTTAAATTCAAAGATAATATGTTAAAAATGTGCATTTAAATTATATATTGAATTTGATTACTATCTTTCTTTTAGTAAATTTATTTGGTTTGGTTCTTCCATCATTATTGAGCCAATACAGGGAAATTTGGCAATTTATTGTTCACACTAAGCAGCTTATTTTTATTTTTCAGCCGGAGGAGTGAATCTACGTTGAAAAAAATGTAATGTTTTAGTCCTTGAAACTTGGAAGGTGAAATCATTGTCTTCCCAGTGCTAGTTTATGGAAACATTACATAATCTTATAATTAAATGTTAAATAGAAAAATTAACATTAGACAAAGAATGTAAAAACAATTAGTAATAACATTGAGAACTTCTCCGTATTATATTATTTTCTTAATAAAAAGATGTTACATTATTTTCAAACAATTTTATTTTATTTATAAAGTCTCATAAAAGCAGAAGAGTTATTTTATATTTTCTTTTTATTTTGACTGAAAATTTATGAAAAGTTAGAATAACAGACAGTTTCCGATATTTTATCAGCAAAACATGATTCATCGGCAAAACAAGATATAAATTTGTAGAAACGGCTCAGAACATCTTACAGCTCTATCAATCACGATTTCTCAGAAGCAGAACTGGCATTTAAAGCTGAATGGTAATCTTCACAGCCAATATTACAAAGAAAATTTGAAATAAATAAAACATGATTATAAATATTCTCATTTTTGTATATAAAATATCGGCTCATATCAAGAAATTCAACCATTTAATCCATTATGCTTCATCGATCAACTCAGAAGCGCGGATAATATGTAATCATCGCCGACAACCAAGACTACAAAAGAGCTCAGAAAAAACCATGAAAATCTAAAAATTGAAACCCTAATGTAGCGGATATCTTTAGAGGCACAAACATTGAAAGGTAAAAGCCCCCACGTGAAATACCACCGATTCAATTTGCGCCTCTATGACTAGCTTTATTTTCACCGAACACTTCGAAAACAAGCTAAAGGTGTAGTGAGGCGCCAAATCCACACAATAAATAAAAAACACGGAGAATTGCAAATTAAAACATACGAAATTTTGCCGTTGATTAGACACAGATTAGCCAAGAAAAATAGAGCAAAACTGCAACACGAACGGCGCCGATTTGGCACGTGTATTGGGGCTTTCACGTCATGCATTGATCAGAGAAGCCCGGGAGACATCGTGCGGAGTATTAAACACCACAGAAGCAAAATTTTAAACCTAAAAATCTACTCTCAAATCTGAAACTTAAAACAGTAGCGGCCATTGCCGAACCCTGCACTACAAACAAATTGAGCTAGCATATGGCGTTATATTTATAGGCGCACCAAACCCTAATTTTTTCTCTCTCTCTCTTAGACTCCAACGTTTCAGAATAACACGTTGTGTTTCGTTTGGCCGTTTGGGAAAATATGTTTATTTTTATTTTTCTTTTTATACAAATTAACTTTTATTTGAATGTTGTCAAAATTTAATACATTTTTCAAAAGAAAAATATAAATATATCGATGTCTTATTTCTTATTTTAAAAAATAAGAATATTAAAAACATTTTTAATAACCTTAAATTATATGTTTGGTGCTTTATAAACTCACTTATATAATCTCTTATTTTTTTAAAAAAATTAATTTAATTATCTATTTCTTAAAATAAGTTCAAATTAGTCATTTTCGTTTACTCCTTAACTAACAGTGACTACAAATGTTGATATGACATTATTTTCATTATACTTATATCAAGCAACCTTAAGGTAATATGTGTGTTTAAATGTGGGTTTTTTTTTTTTATAGAAACAATAAATTTGGGATTTAAATTAGCATTTTTATATTTTTATATTGTATATAATCAAATACAATTATTTAATATTGAAATAAATTATTATTTTATTATTATATAATATTTTATTAAATAAAAGAAATGTCAAAAGAATATAATTTATGATAAGCAGTGTCAAAATATATTTTTTTAAAATTTAAATTATAAGAAATCAATTTGTCTTCCTTGCAATCTAAGAAAAGTTTAACAAGGATAAATATCATTTTTGTGGTTGTATGTGAGAAGTTCAACTATTTTAAGCTAGCACGAGTGATTTTTATTGCAAATTCGACTGTTTCCTACACTAGCTTAATAGAAATCTTTAATCATTTTCTACATGATTTTAATAGAAAGCTTCAAACTATTTCCTATACCAACTTGAATTTTACAAATTTATTATGAGTTATTTGATTTTAAGAAAATTAAATATTAACTAAATTTATTATTAAGTAAGTTTCAGCCTCATCTTTAATTAATTATTTATTTTAATTTAATTTAATTCTCTTAATGCACAATGAGATTTCCACCTCATTTACATATTATTGATATTGAATTTCTACCTCGTACATGTATTATTATAGTAATTGATTTGTAATTTTTTTATATATCATAATTTTGTGATAATAATGATCAAATAGTACCTATTTTAAATCTAAAATTAGATATCTTTTTTATGGTTGAACCAAACTAAGCTAGGGTAAGTTTTTTTTTAATAAGTTTATGCATAAGGCTTGGAAAGTAAAATTTGTAACGAAGTTATATATTATGGTTTTGCCATGTAAAAGTAGAGGAATATATTCCTACTTGAAGACGTCATTTCAATTGAGAAGGACATTGGTGTAAAGTGCAGTGTTATTATTCTTACATGAAGAACTGAAACACCATAATTCCACGTGTTAACGTTGTCTTAATCACTACTGTCCAATTGTAAGGTAGACAACCGAATCTGTGAGGTTGTAACAGAAATTCAGATGAAGCTCCCAAAATGTTGTTCTGTTTCTAATTCTTGGTCTCTGATTCTCTCGAATCTCACCAATGAAGATTGCTTCTTTCTTCTCCAACGCTTTCCACAACTTCCCTTCATGCTACAAGATTGTTATCCTATGCACTCTAAGGTCATCATCAACGTCTTCAATGTATAATGGATTGATGGAAATTGGAACGATTTCAAAGAAATGGAATTTGTTTATACGATGGTTAACATGATTTATATGTGGTAGTGGTTATAATTATAAATTTGCACCATACATGAGTAAAATAGGTGAGAGTGACGTCAGTGTTTGTTAGCTTGTGTTGATAAAAATGCAGTAGGACGTAGAAAACACAATTTCTGATGCGGCTTATATTGTATTTGATAGTTTTAACTTTTAAGGTGATAGATTTTTCTGTTTCCTGATTTTGCCTTGACATGAAAATTGCAGTGGTGGAGTGGTGTCATACTCAGAATCACGACCTGATGCCAAACCTCATGCTCCTTGTGTTGATACTAATAAGCCCAAGAAGAAGAAAATGGTGGTTCTAGGAACAGGATGGGCTGGTACCAGTTTCCTTAAGGATCTCGATGCTTCCTTATATGATGTTCAGGTTGTTTCCCCTCGGAACTACTTTGCATTCACTCCTTTATTACCCAGCGTCACTTGTGGGACAGTTGAAGCTAGGAGCATTGTGGAGCCAGTCAGAAACATGATAAAAAAGGTAAAGAATAAGAAGCAGAAGCTATAAGAAATAGAGTAAACCATTTATTTGTGATATGTTTTTTCTCTCATAACAACGATCACGCTAGTGCATGTAATGAGTATTTTTCTTTGAGGTCAGCTTATAAAATAGGATTGCTATGTAATGATCATGAACTATTTTGAGATTGTTGTTAACATGTGGCACTTCTTTGCATTGTTACCCTCCTCTTTTTATTCTTTTACGAGGATAGTTTCACTAGACTATTAATCATAAAACTTTGTTGTTTATATCCTATTGCAGAGAAAAGGAGAAATTACCTTTTGGGAGGCAGAATGCCTGAAGATTGATTTTGCAAACAAACAGGTTCTATGTCGGTCCAATATTGACAACTTGGTGGGAAATGGTGAATTTTTTCTGGATTATGATTTCTTGGTCATAGCAACAGGAGCACAAGTAAATACATTTAACACCCCCGGTGTCGTGGAGAATTGTCATTTTCTTAAGGTACATATATTTTTGTTTTTCATGTGATTAACCAATACTTGGCAAGGAAAACATATTACGAGATCCAAAAATATACTACATATCAGAGCAATTTTACTTGTTAGTTACTCTGCTGCTAATCCAAAAATGTACTATTTCATCTCCCAGGAGGTAGAGGATGCTCAGAAGATCAGACAGTCTGTGATAGATTGCTTTGAGAAAGCTGTGCTTCCGTCACTATCTGAAGAAGAACGAAGTACAAATCTGCATTTTATAGTTGTTGGAGGAGGTCCAACAGGTGTGGAATTTGCTGCTGAGCTTCATGATTATGTCCAAGAAGATTTAGTCAACTTATACCCATCTGTCAAAGATATAGTGAAGATAACAGTGATTCAATCGGGAGATCACATCTTGAACACGTAAGAAAGCAATAAGAGTCTCTATACAAAAACACCTACATTGATCCTATAAATTTTTTACCATAATATAATATTGAACTTTTCAACGTTACAAGTAAGGACAAGCTATGGTAAACTTAATCATTCTAAACAACAGAATACTTTTGTGTGATGGTGTCCGTTGTATATCAGCCATTAGTAGGACCTAGAATCTTTTTGACCAGCTTAAGTCTGTTTTGAGTGTACTTAGATGTTATAGCATCATAAAAAGCCTTGATAGGGTGGTATCTGAATGCTGTACAACGAGACAGTTCTAGTAGCTCTGACGAAAGATTATATTATCTAATTGCTGGAAAGTTACAACTTAGGGTCATTGCCTTTTTTCCATGCTAAATTGCAATGTCATGTTCAATCTTGTAGGTTTGATGCAAGAATTAGTTCATTTGCCGAGCAGAAGTTTGGAAGAGATGGCATAGAAGTTCGAACAGGATGTCGAGTTGTCAATGTTAACAAAAAGGAAATCACAGTAAAAGTGAAATCAACAGGAGAGTTGTGTTCTGTACCCCATGGATTGGTTGTCTGGTCCACTGGAATTGCAACTCGTCCTGTTGTGAGAGATTTTATGGATCAAATTGGTCAGGTGTTGAGTAATTCCATGCATTTCTATAACAGTTCACAATTAGCCCTTCATTTCTTTTATGTGTATACCCTATGCCAGTTCAAATGTTTATTCAATGGTTTTCTCTTGATCAGGCTTCTTCTCCCTTGGTTCAAGATAACTATAAACTACTCTACATGTAATATAAGCTAGGATTGCTCCATGTGCAGGGAAAAAGGAACATCCTAGCAACTGATGAATGGTTGCGAGTGAAGGGATGCAAATCTGTGTATGCCATTGGTGATTGTTCTTCAATAAATCAACGTAAAATCATGGTATCTCTTATCCAAATTATTTGGCCATCTTACCAGTGATACTTAAGTACATAATTGTAATATCACAGAAATTCTAAGTAATAAACTGGTATGAAATTATAAAATAATCAGGTTAAGTAAAATTTTATATTTTGTATATAAAAAAGAGTATAAATGTCTACAAACATACTATAGATATCATTGTGATTAGGACATGCATTATTTATTATATACAAAAATCAATAATAAGCGATTGTATACCAAGAATTATTAGTGGTGCATCTCATGTAGGGTCTATTCTTACTAAAATTAAGCTGTCTCACTTTTCCCATTCACATGTGTTTATAGGACGATTTCTTGGCCATATTTGAAGCTGCAGACAAGGACAAATCTGGCACCTTAACTGTTGAAGAATTCAAGGATGTGTTGGAGGACATTATCTTAACATATCCGCAAGTGGAACTCTATAGGAGAAGCCAGCAACTGTTTGATTTCTCTGTTCTGTGGAAAGATTCCGAAGGAAATGATAGGGAAGAAATAGACCTAGAAGAGTTTAAGATGGCCATTTGTAATATGGATTTGCAGATGAAGAGTCTTCCAGCAACTGCACAGGTATGCTATGTGTAGCGGATTCACCAGTAACTGAAAGCTTGCTATTGCACGTTCCTTTGTAGTCAAATATGTATGCACATTGAAGAAGTTTTTAACGTGTTGGCATGCCCAGGTTGCTTCACAACAGGGTGCATATCTGGCTAGATGCTTTAACCGTAGGGATCAGTGTGCAGAACATCCTGAAGGTCCTCTAAGATTTGGAAAATCTGGCCGGCACAAGTTTCGTCCCTTCAGGTAAACCATATTGCAGTATAGAACGAGACCATTACAGTATCAACCATATGAATGATATAAATGTAAATTTCAGTGTCAGACCGCTAAGATTAAGAATGTATTAGATAATAGTTTGATGTCATGACATCCTCATGAAAAATACTTGTCTGTCAAGCTGTCTTAAAAGTTTGTCACACATTAGACCTAGAGCTAAACAAAATAAAGGGTTTAAGTTTTTAGACAAAAATTCAAATGGTTTACATAGTTACCACATCATATTAATGAATAGAATAATTGATGTGGTAAAGTAATCAAATCTTGTTTGATATTGTATAAAATGTTTTACACGATAAACAATGATAAATATTGGCAATTACAAGTGTAATGTTTCTTGCTCATGCATTGTTAAAGATCTTACATTGTTTAGGGATGTGATGAAAATAAAATCTATGATAGGTATAAATCTCTCTTTACATACTGATTTTGTGAACCTGAATTTTTAGTTTGTAATGTGGTATGACAAGCTATCGTGTGTCTAGAAACTATTGAGTAAACGCATATTTTGTAAGAAAATATCTAGAAAAAGGTTAGAACATTTCTTGTAGAGTGCAGGAAGCAACACTAAAATATCAATGTTCATGTACATCAAAGATGGTATCATGTTTTAAGAATCGTTTTGGATTAGCTTTTGCTCTCTAAAACACGGATAAAATAATGTATGAGGGTATTTGGCATTTTCTTGCTTTGTCCCTATCTAATAATGAAGTTTTGGTTGCATAATATCATAAAGGTATAAGCATTTTGGACAGTTTGCTCCCCTTGGAGGAGAGCAAGCAGCCGCAGAACTTCCTGGAGACTGGGTTTCCATGGGTCACAGCACTCAATGGCTTTGGTATTCTATATATGCAAGGTAATGAGAAATGACTAATCAACAATGCTATCAACTTCACATAGATGCCTCAAATATTTGTGTATAACGCCTTAATTTAATATCTTTGTTCCACTCTCAGCAAGCAAGTGAGCTGGCGCACAAGGGTGTTAGTCATTTCAGATTGGACAAGAAGATTCATATTTGGGAGAGATTCTAGTCGTATTTAAGTCCCCAGAATTGGATTACATTTTTTTATTGTGTTGCTACGTTTCTCTGTTATTTATTGTAACTATTATCCATTATGTAGTTTTTTTATATTTTGAAGTTACATCTCTTTGCCTCTCCTTCCATTGGAGACAGTTAGAGAATTGTGATCTGATGAACAAGCGTGCTTTTGTTACAGTTTCCATTATCCAGCTAGCTACTTGGATAGAACGCCGCTGGATTTCTTGTGAAATGTGAAAACAAGTACTTAACATACAAAAGAAGTAACACTACTTCACAACTTTTTAGTCGCACAATCACTTTTTTTTTTTTTTTTTTTTTTAAATTTTCAAAAA
>Ga0209489_101266_pt1 | contig 51637 bp, 23 predicted proteins | sample SiratrowhiteBW_FD_187527 | JGI IMG/M metagenome (GOLD analysis project Ga0209489, IMG submission 187527) | Root nodule microbial communities of legume samples collected from California, USA - Siratro white BW (SPAdes) (version 2) | ecosystem: Host-associated > Plants > Roots > Nodule | place...
AAAAAAACAAAAAAAAAAAAAAACAAAAAAATAGAACATTCTATATTAAAACTTGAACATTATAAGATTTTTTATATATACAATTTTGTAAAACTCTATCACTAGAAAATCTTGATCATCCTTATCAAGAACTCATGACAACCATTAAAAAATGAAAACTTGAACAAAATCACTTGAGAAAGTTAAGTACAAATTGATGTTTGCAAATGCGATCAGAAGTAATTCCAAAAGAGAGAGTAACAAATATTTTTATCTCGATATTCTAAACAATTTTGCAAGGGAATCTTCAAGAAAATTTCTCTAGGTAGGAAAGTTTTTTTTTTGCAGCTGTTATTTTGAAAAATAATCTCTATATCACTTCAATTGAATGTTTAGAAACATAAATAACTTCTTTGTCATTCTAATAGTTTTATTCAATTAAAAAAATAGATTTTAATCAATTAAAACAACACGAAATAAAGTTTCACTTCATTTTAATCGGTTAAAAATTATATTTAATCTGGAAAAATCACTTAAGTTAAGTCTTAATGATTTTAACTAATTAATTTACAATTTAATCCTTTAAAACAAGGTGAAATTGAATTTCAATAACGCCTTCTTAGCCAAATCAAAGCTTATTTGATGAGCTATAATTTTCTTATTTGTAATTTGATAGTTTTTATTTAAAAAAGAATTATGTAAAGCATTATTATAAATTTTGGTATCTTAGTTAGATTTACACTTTGGAGTTCATATATCATCTGTCATCATGTGAAATACTTCATATAAAAGAAAAACAAAAACATAAGGTATAAACCAAACTCATGCAAAGAAATAAAGAGTAAACTTTCAACAAAGAAATTATATAAAATGGAAGGAAGTTGAAACTTATTAAGAAAAAAAAAATTCAAACTAATAAAAGTACAAAGACAACTAAACCACTTGAAACCAATTTTGTTCGACTCTAAAATTAGCCAACTTATCATCATAGTGATTTCCTATCTTATGAATGTGAGAAAACTTAAACATCATAGACTCATAAAGTTGCATGCATTTTATCCATCTTCCTCTAAGAGACCAAAAACAAAAAATAAAGAAGAGAAAGCTTGGCACAAAAAACCATAACATTTCAGCCACACATGTCTATAACCACTAGCTAAGGATATCTTAATAGCCAAAATGACTCACATATTCTCAATATATAAAGCATTTTGAACATCGAAAAAGAAATGAAACCCTTAATGTACTCTCACCATTGTTGTCCGGACAACCTATAGCCACTCCACTAATGTTGACTTGAATCCAATCCACCTCAAGCATCATCCAAGAACTTGGATTGTTGTAACTATTATTATTAGGCTTTCTAAAAACATTACTTGAAAAGTTGGTGAAGCTTTTAATATAATGTCGATTGTCCAATTCAAATTTATACTTTGTTGGAACCTTGTATAATTCCTCATCTCCATATCATCCAAACATAATAAATAACCATCACAATATGAATATCCTTAACAAAAGAACTATCTACAACTCTGAGAAAATGAATTAAATCATTAGAGGAAGAGAAATATACTTAGGAACACTTGTTGCATCCAAGACTAAATTTGGGTAGCGATGTGGTATTCAAAAAAAGAGATGAGAAGTGATCTTATGTTATTGTCTACAAAGAGTACACATAGAACACATGGAAATCCCCCATAATTGAGCCTTTTTATTCATAGACAACCCATTACGAAAAGGTTTCTAGAGGACCAAAGTTTTAGATGGAGTGACAATATTCTTCCAAATTAACTTCCCTTAATCAATTAGAGGTGAAAAATTGTTGGAAAATCTTCTAACTTAGTTGAACAAAATCATCCAACAACCAATTAGAAATGTTAAGTAAATTAGTGAGAGTAAGATTCTTTATAATGCTCAGATCTGGAATGCTAAATAAAGAATGAGGAAGAGACCAATTAAAGTCATTCCAAGCCTTAGAAACAATAATAGTAAAATTAGTTTTCTCCATATAAGAAATCCTTGCAAACTAAGAAATGCAACACATTTCAAAAAATTATTTCATGCTGGCATTTCAAAAGGTATTATCTAAACTCAGTGTCATACCAATAGTTAATATTAGGCTAGATAGATGAATATTTATACAAAATTATCTTCTTATATTTAGACTTTGACTCTCATCAGAACATACCAAGTCATAGGTCCGTAAGCCAAATCCCAAGCTAACCTCAGAATATAAGCCTTGTTTTCAACATGAAAATTAACCACATACAACGACCTTCATATTTGTTAATATATAATTCATTCCACTTTACAACTATCTTCGACTAATATATATATATATATATATATATATATATATATATATATATATATATATATATATATATTAAAGTGTTCAAGTAGCAATTTGTTATTGAATTGTATCCATTAGTTATTGTTCAAAGCAACAATTTGTATGTTACTATAAACATCTTATCAAGGTGCAATTGACTCTAGAAATGAAGTTGAATGGAACCTACTAACTATTAACTGCAGATAATAAATAAGCAATAATAAAATTATATCCAAAGCACACAAAGTTTATTTTGATATATTCAAATTCCAGTTATGATAGGATAATAAATAAACAACAATTAAATCCAAGATACACAAGACAACATTAAAATTAAATCCTAGATAAAGTTTATCTTGATTTACTCAAATTTAAACTACCTACAATTCAATGACTTTAAATAATTGCTTAAAAGTTTTTACTACTCAATCTCATCATAACAAGTCTTTTAACCTCTCTAAGTTAAATTGAGTATTTTTTTTTTCTAAAAAATATAAATATTCTTTATTATCAAGAAAGATTACTATTCTCTCATCATACTAAGTCTTCTCACCTCTTTTTAGTTAAAAATAAGCACAATCTAGAAAATGAGTATTCTCTTTTAAAAAGATTGTGAAAATTTTGATTTCAATCTCTTGTTTTTATTTCAAATCTATCCATAAATAAAAACTCAAAACAACGTATAAAACAAAATGAAACACACTAGGCACCCGATAAACACGGCACTATATTTCAAATTTTGTTTGTTTTATTCCATTTAGTGCTATGGTAAACATTACGTGAAAATAAGAATCCAATGCTGTACAGTGAATAACCAATAAAAAGATAAGAACAAGGAACATTACCTGAAAATAAAAATCCAAGCTGTACCGTGAATGCTTAAATATATCAAATCCATTTTCTTTTGAAACACCCAAAAAATCTCCAATCTCCTTTTTTTTTTATGTGAATCCAGCTGTAAGAATTGAAAACTGAGGCAAATAGAACCAATGCACATAACAAATAGAATCATTGAAATCTTTGAATGTGCAGTACCATGAATAGAAACATAAGAACAAAATTGCTTTTCCTAAATCATAGAACGTTCAGTTTTTTTTTTTTTTTTTTTTTTTTTTTTTTTTTTTTTTTTTTTTTTTTTTTTTTTTTTTTTACTTTGAATGAGGAAATCTTTCCGAAAACTAATGTGTTCAATCTGGTGCAAAACAAACCAATTTTGAAAGAAACGTAGCCATTTGAAATTGAAAACAGAACCATATTGCTAAATGAAAACATTGTTTTCCACAAACAAAAAGTGTTGTAATTTTTGTTTTTAAATCTGGCCATAAAAATAGCATTTCACTCATATTTTATTTTATTTTTATTCCAGAAATCAAATTCTAAATTATTGAAAACTAAAAAAAATATAAAAAATAGAAATAAAAAAGACACTTAAATTGTCTAGTCTCTAAATTTTGAGTGTATAATCTTACCTAAATTGTTTAAAGTTTAAAGCATCAAGAACTAAAAACTAAAATTACAACTCAATATGGCTATAATTTTCAAGATTAACAAGGTGAGACAAACTTTATCATGTGGAAAAAGAGAATGGTTTTATTAAACCAAATTAGTTATCAAATCTTTCTTACAAAAATCTAGTCTCCTCCTGGAATTCTTTTAATACTTTTTTTAAGATATAAAAACTAAATGTAATTATTAATGAAAGTAAAATTGATAGAAGAATTGATTGTAGTATAAAAAAAATTTATTCTTTTAACATTTTTTTTTAAACAGCTTCAACTAGAAAACCATAATGCAATTGACCTAAAAATCTAATTAATACAATAATTAGAAACCAATACAAAAGGAAAGATAAAGAAAGAGAAAAGTCACAATAAATTTATATATTAGTTCTCTTTCAACCAATTCTATATTCAGTCCTCAAATATTTATCTTTGAAAAATTAATTTCACTATCAATTAAATGTTGGTACAAAGCAACACAACAGTTGCAAATAACTAGAATATCAAAATCCATTAACTCTGGATAACAAAAAGGATATGTGCCTATCAACTCTGGATAACAAAAAGGATATGTACCTTATCTACCCTTGAACCATTTCAAGATGATTTTAACTTTATTCACTTTGTATTAATATAAAAAGATATTTGTTTTATCAACTCTTGTAACAACAATCAACAACAATAGAAACAATCCAACAAAGACAATATCAAATACAAGATTGGAAACACTCAATAACATATTGAAAAGAGATTACCACATTATAGCAAAAACACACAAAAGAACAATAACACAACCTTTAATAATCAAGTCTTAAAAGCCCAAAATAAATGAAAGAAACTCTTTAAAAAAAAACACTGATTATATTGTTTCAAATCTTATATCAATTCTCTTAGAATATGTATATGTCAACACCAGATTTCTAAACGAAATTAAAAAAACGTGTGCTCATTTAATTTAAAAAAGAAAAAACGATAAATTAAAAAAAGTGTTTTTTTTAAATAAATGTTACAAAAATAAAAAAAAAATTCTGTTTTTAATGAAATTTAAAATAATTAATTTAGAGTTTTATTGTCTCTTTTTTATCTTCAGAAAATATAAAAAAAACCCATTACATTTTAAAGAAAAAAAAAAACAACAACCAAGGTTCAAAAGTAAAATACAGTCCACTCACTTCAGCTTTTCTGTTTTTACTCCACCGCCTCTTATTCTCATCATGCACCCGTACCATCTTTCAGTTGGGCCAATAGGCGTGGACCACTTCTCACGCCTCCTCTTTCTTTATACACACCTCATCTCTCATTTGGGCAATCAGGCCTAGATCACTTTTCATACCTCTTTTTCACTTTCTACACCCCTACTCTCTCACACACCCTTTCTGAATATCCTCATAACCAGAACCCCACAAAAAAACAAGTCATTTTGAGTGATTTCCTTAACAATACGAAAGATTTTGTTGCTATTGCACCCAATATATAACTCACTCTCATTCCACTCAGTTCTTTTCTACAGAGGCCAAAAAATTACTCAGAACTTACTCCCACCTCTTCACACGTGCATAGAAAAAAAAAAGAAAGAAGAACAAAAGAGAAAGTTATAAAGAGGAAGAAGGGAGTGTTTCCAGGATCCTCGGCAGCATGCCTCACGGGCAACGTCACCAGCTTCCTCCATCCTCGTTGCCTTCAACTCCTACCCACTTCAAGCCTCACCCGAAATTCCTTTTTAAAATATAGCAGTGATAAATTGATACCTAACAAATTTTTATATCTATTATATAATTATTATTTTACTTCTTATTCTTTTTTTATAAATATAAAATTTTATTTTCATAATAATTATAATATCTTTAAAAATATGTTGTTGTAATGTGATTATTAGTGTTGTTAAAAGATTATTTTTCTTTAAAATAAGATATAAAAGAAGAGAAGAACAAAAAACCTTGATCAGAATTTTATTATTTGCAATACCTCCATAGATATCAAATTCTAAAAATATCCATATGAAAACGAATGTGTTGCCCTTAATGAGAATGATGTATAGATTTTTGAAGGTTGAAAATGAAGATGCATGAATGAAGGTACTGTTTCATTGTGCTGTGTCGTGTGGCTCTGATAACGACAAAGGTGAGTGGTTGTGGTTGGTTGTGATGGTGTATTGGTGGTGGTGGAGAGGTGTTGGAGGGGTGTCTTTTGTCAGATGGGGCGGGATGTGTTGTAATTTTAAAATGGGAAATCACATTGTAGAATCCAAAAGGTTTTTTATTTATTTATTTTATGGATTTTAACCTTTAGCATTAGTCAGAATAGGAATTTGACTTCTAGACTAATCCGGAATGAGAAAATGTATTTCGAAACACACCTATTTTATTTTAATCTGGAAGGTAAATTTATATTTGAGAACAGGTGAATTTGGAAAATGTAAACAATTCAAAGATCTTCTGCACAGTTTGAAAGTTGATTCCGGATCTGGAAATAGCTTTCGGATTTCTGAATCTTAAAAAAGTTTGTGTTTCAAATGAATTCCGAATTATGCAATTATGGAATCCAAAAGGTATTTGAAATGTAAACATTTTGTGGAACAATGCGTAACCCACCTCTTCCCCTTTCCCATCCCCTTCCATTAACAACACTACACATACCTTCATAGGTGGTGACGACAATGGCAACTGCTCTTTCTTCACGTGACATTGGATGCTCTTCCTTCACGCGACAACGACTGCTTTTCCTTCCCGCCACAACAATTATTCCTTCACTCTCTGTGGCGTAGGGTGAAATGAAGAAATGGAGGTGTAGGGTGAAGTAAGAGATGGAGGTGCAGGGTGAAATAGGGTGAAATGTGGTAAGTAGGATTTCACATGTTTAATTAAAGTCAATTTTTTTGGATTTTGATAATATAAGATGGTATGGATATCTGCACCACACCCTTTTTTTAAAGAAAAAGAAAACCTGGGTCCATTTTGTCTGGCCCATTAACTTTACTGTTTGCACCCAGTTTCCTTTATTTGCACCCCTCGCTTCACTAAAAAGAAAAGATAATTTGGGCTCATCTTTCCAACCTATTATTCACCATTTTCACCCCAATTTTATTATATACACTCTCACATTGTTATTATTATTTTTTTTTAAACTTGGAATGTTTTGCATTTTCTATAAATGCACCACCATCTATATGTAATAAATGAAAAAGAATTAACACTAATTTTTTATAAATAAATTTTAGCTACTTGTATAACCCCACGTGTCGTCTTAAATTTAATATTTTAATTAAAAAAATGTTTAAATATATATATGGTCGCAATTGTCATTTTATATTTAGTATTTATTATTTAATACATCTCGTATCATAAATAGAATAATTCTTTTAGATTTCAAAATATCCTTCACTTCATGTGATATTTAATACGAAACTTTAAAAATAATTATGATTGTACGGATAATCTTTTACTCAATACATTGTCCAATAAATTAAAATATGTTTTCTTCTAGATAAAATTCACAAAACAATTTGAAACATCAATAAATAATCTACACTATCTTCGATTCATAATAATATCATACATAGTCGCTCACACTATCTTGTATTCTAGATGTCATAAAATTTTTCAAAATTAAAAGAAAAATACAATTTTCAAAATTAAACCATATCAATACCTAAAAAAAATTTATTATATTTAGAACTACATGATATCTGATTTTTCATTGTGAATGAAAATATGTAATAGTAAGGTTAATTCTTGTTGGGTTCACGTTTTGAAAAAAAATCTTTTCTATTTAGAACTATGTGATTCAGAATTTTTCATTGTGAATGCAAATACGTAGGAGTAAGGTTAATGCTTATCGGATTCACTTTTTTTCAAAAATATCGTTTTTCTATTTAGAACTATGTAAACCTTGATTTTTTTTATTACGAATGTAAATACGTAGAGTAAGGTCAATCCTTGTTAGACCTAAAAAAAAATTTCTTTATCTTTACTTGCATATTTATTTATTTTTTTAAAATAAACATCCAGAAAAACCATATTAGTTTCACTCATTTAATTAGAGGTATCGTCTTAAGAAGGACTTTGTAAGGTGCTAATACCTTTCCTACACGTAACCAACTCGTAGACCCTAATACGATTTCACAAATCGTTTCCTTATTCTAATGTTTTAGTTGTTTTTCATAATAAACTACGGTGATGACTCCTCTTATTTATTTTAAAAAAGTTTTCTTCACTCCTTCGTGACATAATATCAAAATATTGTTTCAAAAGTGTTCTATTTATAGAGTTTTGAAATTACATATTAGAGAGCTGAATCTAATACTTTTAATCGAATTAATTTAATATTTAATTGATCATTCATTAAAAAAAAGTTATAACAACTTATGTTTTAATTGATTAAAATCAATGTTAATCAATTAAATGACTTATATCTCTCTAGTTTATTTCTTGTGTGAAAGACTTAAACAACTATTCAATAAAAGTTAGGACAATATCTAAACACATATTCAATATCTTCTTCTTCAAACTTCATCATCATCAAAGTACTTCACTCACTTCACTCAAAGCTTGAGTATCTTAAAGTCTAACACATCAAAAGCATTGGAGACATCAAATCTTCATTTTCAATTCTATCAAGCTCCCACTATTTGATGATCCCAACCACTTTTACTCTTATGCACGATGATCTTTGGCAAGAGTTATAATATAATACCTAAAATCAAATCAACCTTCTATCTCTCCTTTTATCATCATCAAATAACATATTTAAAAGAGAAATGAAAAACAAGTTAAAAGGAAACAAATTTAATTAACTTAACTTTAAGTAACAAACACACCACATAATTGCAAGAACATAATTCCCCCATTGACATGATGACAACTGCACGATTGTTGATCATTGCTGCCGCTGCTAAGAAGAATTGGCATCTCGATCAACTCATCGTGAACAATGCATTCATGCATGGCGACTTGAACGAAAAGGTGTACATGATTCTGCCTCAAGGATTGCATGCTAAGAAACCAAACCAAGTGTGTCGTCGTCTCATGAAGTCTTTGTACGACTTAAAACAAGTTAGTCACAGTGGTATGCAAAATTAACCAGTCCGTTATTAACCACCAACTTTGTTTAATCTCCGTCAGATCATTCTTTGTTCATGAAGAAAAGTGGTTCTTCTTTCATAATCAAAGACAGTTGAGTTTCTTCCTAGGTTTAAAAGTTACAAGATCAAAAGCAAGAAATTCACGTGAACCAAAGGAAGTATGCTCTGGATATACTGGCTGATCGAGGTATGCTCACTGCCAAACTATGCAACACTCCCATGACGAAGAATATGAAAATCATGTTTGAACATAATGATCCCTTATATGAAGAAGAGTCTTATCGTTGTGCTATAGGAAGGATTCTTTACCTTACAAACAGCAGACCTGATATCAATTACAGAATTCAATTCCTAAGCCAGTTCATACAGTCTCCAAATGACAATCATCATAAGACCATCAATTGTGTTATGTGATATATCAGAGGATCTCTTGCTTGGGGTGTTTTCTTCTCCTGTGAAAATGTTATGCAGCTAAAAGCCTTTTATAATTCAGACTGGGCTTCATGTGATCTCACACGAAGATCGACTACAGGATATTGTATCTGAATTGGTTCATAATTAATTTTATAGAAAACAAAGAAACAAAGAACGATTTCACGCTCTTCATCTAAATACAGAACATTAACAACAACAATAACTGTTTGTGAATTGTAGTGGCTCATGTATCTTCTTCGCGATCTTCAAATTGACATAATTACTCCTGCCAACTTATAATGTGATAATCAAGCAACACGACACCTCATCATGTCTTTCATGAAAGAACTAAACATATAGGTATAGATTGTCACGTTGTCAGAAACAACTTGTAAGCTGGTTTATTCCATCTCCTTCCCATCAGAGGCACTGAACAACCAACAGACGTCTTCACTAAAGCTCTAAATCAATCGGCATTTGATTCTACTGTTCGTAAGCTCGGAATGATGGATTTCCATCTACCAGCTTGAGGGGAGGGGAGGCTATCAGAGACAATGACACCGTCGTTTCTCCTTCTTCCCCTGATATTAAATACAACTGCACTGTGCTACTTAAAACAGATAGTATTATTAGTTTTAGGCTTTTTGTTAGAAAACCTATTTATATTTCTGTCTATAAAAACTTGGGCTCTATTTTAAACTTAGCTTTTACTGAATATATTAAAAGCACATTTACACACACTTTATCTTCTCCAAGAACGTAAGAACACGCCCGCTGTTCTGTGAGAATTTTTCGTTTCAATATTACGTTTCATTTGATCATAAAATGGCATTGGACCAAGTCACGATCCAATAGAAAGAGCTCGATCCAACAATGTTGTGGTCAAATAATATCAGAGAAAATTTCAAGACAACACAATACACCAACATGCAGTGACCCCGAATACAAATTGCATTGGTAAGGATCTGAATTGAGCAAGCATGGAGATATACAAGTCAAGAAAGTCAACTTCAGCTTAGGGAGCCAATACATCCGGTATAGGCTAGAAAATACAGAATGTTTATAGCAGGAAGGGCATCCAGAGGAACTGTTAGGGGACTAGCTTTATCTCATGTGCAGGATTTTTTATTACATGATAAAATCTTCTGTGCTTTCAATTAATATATTTATTATTGTTATAAAAGAAATGAGTTTTTACTTCAGTTAGCAGCGAAGTTTGATAAATTCATCGATGTCCTTGTTTTCCGATCATTATTTTATCATCTCTAAATATTTAACGTTACCCACGAGATATAGACTTTTAATGAGAAAGGAATCTGTTGCAAAATCCAACGTGAACAATGATAAGATCGATTTAAATGAGTGAAAACCAGAAATTAATTTTGTAAGATTATTCTAAATAAAGTTAATTAAAAAAGATGTAACAGATCTTGTCGTATTAATTTATTAACATAATATGAATAAAGTTAATTAAAAAAGATGTAACAGATCTTGCATTATTAATTTATTAACATAGCATGATTGAGAAACACTATATAAGAGGTCATGAGAAGGCGGAAAGGCACATATCCATGCCTTCTACCAACAAAATGGTAACCATTGTGGCTTCTCACAATGTCACTCCCATGCCTTCTACCAACAAAATGGTGACCATTGTGGCTTCTCACAACGTCACTCCAAATCAACCAACTCCCAATGATCCCTTATGGCTCTCAGATAGTGACCAAATCGGAAACCTACGCCATGTACCCTGTGTTTATATTTACAAAGCAAAACACGACAAGCATGTCACAGAAAGGCTGATCAACTCTCTTAGCAAGACTTTAGTGCACTACTATCCAGTTGCTGGCAGGTTGAGATTGACAAAAAGTGGTCGAATGGAAGTGGATTGCAACGCTAAGGGAGTCACGCTGCTCGAAGCTGAAACCACAAACACATTTGCTGATTATGGAGACTTTTCACCTTCTGCATCCACGGAGGAACTTGTTCCAAAAGTTGATTATACTCAACCTATAGAGGACATTCCTCTAGTGCTGGTGCAGTTAACAAGGTTTCATGGTGGTCAAGGCCTTGCCATTGGAGTTGTTACCTCTCACCCTTTGACCGATGCGACCAGCATGATGCCCTTCGTGAACAACTGGGCAAAGGTGGCTCGAGGAGAAGAACTAGAGCCTCATGAAATCCCATTTCTTGATCGAACAGTGCTCAAACTACCACAACAACTTTCATCACCAACTGTTAAACTCCCAGAATGGAAGCCTGTGCCGCAAGCTCGAGGAATAGAGCAAAGGAAGAGAAGTGCTGCGTTGTTCAAACTCTCATCAAGACAGGTGGAGATACTAAGGAAGAAGGCTAATGATAAAGCTTCAAAAGAAGGGGTAAGACCTTATAGCAGATTTGAAGTTATTGCTGCTCATATATGGAGATGCGCATCTAAGGCTCGTGCATCTGCTCACAATTCAAACCAACCAACTCTAGTTCGGTTTAGTGTTGATATTCGCAGTAGATTGAATCCACCTCTCCCTCAGAATTATTTTGGGAATGCTTTGGCGAAAACAGTGACACCTAAATGTTATGAGGGAGATATCATATCAAACCCTATGAGTTATGCTGCTCAGAAGATAAGGGAAGCAGTTTATGTGGTTACAGAAGAGTATATAAGATCACAATTAAGCGTTACTTTAGGGAAAGAGCAATTGGATAGCATAAGGGCCTTTTTCATGGGACAAGGACATCGTGCGAATGTGCCCTATGCTGGGGATCATAACATTCTCCTCACAAGCTGGATGGGCATGCCAGTGTATGAAGCTGATTTTGGTTGGGGAAAACCTATGCATTATGGGTTAGCAAGTACTTTTCAAGAAGATAGAGCAGCAATTCTTCCAAGCTCAGATGGAGATGGTGTTGCTGTCACCATGTTTTTCCAAACAAAACTTATGCAGCTTTTCAAAATATTATTATATGAGGATTTGTTGGTTTCTTCATTATAACTCATGTAGATCTGTGATATACTACTGCTGTGATTTGGAGCGCTGCTATGATTGCAGATTATTTATTTTATGTTATAATGTTATTCTCCATCATAATTAGTGCGTATTTTATTTTTGTTATATGTTTTTTGTTTTCAATATTATAAGAATTGACAATGTTTTTGTGTTTTTATCTTTTACTAATGTTTGATTGTTCCTTGACAAATGGTAGTTGAAGTTTAGGTTGAAAGCTGAGAAAAAGCATGCTTCTTTGTAGCTTTCATCTCACAGATTTTCTTCCTGAAAACCTCAAACAGCAATAATATTCTGTGGTGATTGATTTGGGTTTTTGGAAGAAATTGGAAGCAATAATATTATATGTATCTTTTGTTGAACAAAATTTATTTGTTGGAGATTTTGCTTGATGAACAAAAGCAGTTTTATTAATGTTCATAAGCAAATTTAACGCTATTATGGCCTATTAAAAAACAAGGCTCAACAAGATCCTAATGAGGGGAGGATAATTGATGAAGAAGAGAACATAATATAAATTGGAAAAATATAATATTTTTAAAATAAAAGGACTAAAATATTTATATAGTTGAATGGAAAAATGTGGCCAAAATAGTAATTTAATAAAGAAAAATGTGGTGTCCTATTAAATTCAAGTGGCATCGTATTAAATTAATTTCTTTTGCATGCAAGTGTACATATTAAAATAAATGAGCGTGTCTCTCGAGTTTAACACTTTAAATTAAACAAAACGAACATTGAGTGATTACTCACTCCATCATCTACTCACTTTTTAGCTAACTCTCACCTAATCATTGGCACAAATAGAGTCAGAAATGAAGAATTTCATTTCATTAAAATAAAAAAATAAACAAGTTAATAAAAGTATAAAAAAATAACTAGTGATTCTACAGTCTGTTTTAATTCTCTTCCCTTTTTCTTTCTTTTACTAAACACGTTTATTTTTCAAATTTCACTTTTTTTTTTCTTTCTACCCTCTTTCTTAAACAAAAAAATATATCATTTTTTTCTATTTTTTTAAATAGCCACCGTTTGTTGAGAAAAAAAAAAAATATCAATAACAATATCTATCTGTCTATATATTTTGAGAGACGGGTTAATTAATGTATTGGAAATTTGTATACCGTGATAGACCTAAGTGATCGGTGCTTGCTATTTAAATATGATTAAAGGTTCACAACTTTAGATTTTTAAAATAAAGGTTGAGATATAGGTTATCAAACTCTAAATGTTTATTAATTATTTTTTTAAATTATGAAATCACTTTCTATTTCATTGGAATATTAAATATTTAACCTGAGTAATTAGAGAGAGATATCTAGATTAAAGGAGTAAAGTACCTATCTAAATAATTCAGATATTTAGATTTGGAGTGCTGCTGTGATTGCAGATTATTTAATTTTTGTTGTGTTAATTCAACATCATGATTAGTTATATGTTTCTTTGTTTTTCAATATTATAAGAATTGATAATGTTGTTTTTTTTTTTTTTATCTTTTATTATTTTAAGTGTGTTTAATTGTTTCTAGACTAATACTAGAAGTCTATATGTAACTATTAGAAACAAGAATGGTGTCATTGATCTTCTTATCTATGTTCTTTCTTTGATTTGAATTTATGAGGTGGACTTTCATTTATCAAAACTAATATAATAGGAGATTTTAAAATATTTTAATCTATTCTATTCATTTATTATTAAAATTCATTTGGTTGATCATATAATGTAAGAGATTTCAATTCATTTATGTTGAATCATTAGACGCTCTAAAGTCCTTTTACTTGATCAAATCATCTAATAAAGTTTTGATGATAACAATATTCCAAGTAAGTGTTTGAATTCGATGATCTTATGTGTTTGTTACAGTAATATTCACAAATCTCTAAGCTTGATGAGTATCTAAAGATGTCCTGCAGATCCGTATTAGTATTTATTTACTATTATTTAATTATATTATTTTTGTTTAAAATTAAAAGAAGATAAAAATATTTTAAATTTTTTTAAATATGAAAAATAAATTAAAGTGTTTTTCACATAAATATTAAAATTATATTTTATATTATGTTGTACTTTAATGTTTAAATTTGTTCATAATCAAAATTATTCAAATTTTTATGAAAATATTTAAATGTGATTAATTGTTTTGTTTCTAAATCTGAAAAACAAATTAAAATGTCTTTCACATAAATATCAAAACCAGATCTTATATTGTTCATAATGAAAATTATTCAAATTATCATGAAATATTTAAACGTGGTTAATTGTTTCAAATCAAAGATATATTGTGTTGTTTAAATTGTTTCTATATGCATATAAAGTCAGTTTTAATGCAAAAATCATTAATAGAAGTTGTTCTTCCAACGGCTAGTTTCAGCAATTAGATAGTTAAGATTGCCTCTTTCAAGCATCCCAATGACTAGTTTCTAAGAAGTTACATATAGAGAAACAATCTCAAGGTGAAGGGGACAAGAAGAAGCAGAAAGAGAAATACATCATACAATACATTGAATAATTAGAGTATCTATTAAGTGTCTATTGTAAATTTGCTATTCAGAGCATATAGAGTTTTGGGTTGTGTAAAACCATTGTGTAATTCTTCACCATTGTGAAATAAACCCTTGTGAGCTTTCATTGTTTTCTCTTTTGAGAGTGTTTCTTTCAACTTTGAGTAGTCTTAATCTTAGGTGAAGATTGAGATTGGTATAAGTTGGAGAGGTTTGTGTACTCGTGATAACCTAGTGAGATTTATGTGCTCTTTATAACCTGGAGAGGTTTGTGTACTCGGATAACCTGGAGAGGTTTGTGTACTCGTTATAACTTGAAGAGGTTTGTGTACTCGTTGTAATTATTTACTGAACAGTGAAACCTCTTGAATGATTTGTTCAAAGGAGAACTAGACTTAACCCAAAAAATTATGGTGAATCAATATAAAACTGCTCTATCCATGCTTATATATTCTTGTCCCAGATGATCTTGCTCGGTGATTTTTGTTTACAACAAATTGAGTTCATGTTCCATTCAACCCCCTCTTTCTGGAGCCAGCTACTCCTACACATTAAATTATAGATTTTTTCATAGTCCACTTTCAATATCACTCCTTTTTTTTTTCTCTCTTTAACTCATCCACTTAATCATAGTTTACGTAATATAATTACATAAACTAATTTTTTAATAAATAATGTTTTGAATGATTTAATAGATGGTCTAAATACTTTAATAAAATATGTTCATGCTAGAATGAAAATAAGAATACTAGTAACTCATATTTATTGTTGATTTACTGTTTATAGGTGAATTAGTAGAAGAATTTACAAAATAAAATTTATTAAAGTGTTAAGCCAAGTTTTCAATAGATGTGTCAATTAGTAGAAATTAAATCAAATTCAGCCAAAACTATTTACTAATTTTTTTTTTGTCACTAACAATGAAAAAGAATTATCTTTTTTTTTTTTTATAATAAGTATTATTCATGACAAGACATTGGGTAAACATGGTTTACTTATTTTACTCTTGAGTTCTCTTTCCTTATTATTCGACCAAGTGTAGTTAAAATAGCAAATGAATTACTTTTCACTTAAATTAAGTTTGTTCTATGTGACTTGGTTGTCTCAATTTTGCTACATCATTTTCGGCCAAGAAGAAGTGAGAACTAGAGATAAGTTTTTTTTAATTGGCAATAAAGAATTAAGTATTGAAAAGGGAAAATAAGATTTTCCAACCTTTTACGTAAAATTGGTCTACCCAAAATATAAACAAAGAATTGTTCTTTTTTAAAAAAAAAATACATTTAGACATAGTCTGTCATTACAAAAAGTCCTGCTTTACAGGTTACATGCAAAACTGTTCTACTACTTCCAAAACATCACAATTACTTTTGTGGTTTTATCATTTTTGACCCCTACAATTGCATTACCACCAACAAAATCATATATTCAACTACAACAAAGCATTCTTATTCCCATATATATATTTATGCAAATATTTTCTTGTATGACTACCAGCTATTCCTCACATCTTAGATATCATTTTCATACATGTCAATGGTTTTAAACATCAATAAAAATATGAAAAAAGAGCATATTTATATTTTTTTTCTTAAAATAGCCTAAGCTTTTTATTGTATCAATGTAAATATCTCAATCAAGTCACACTTTCTATTCTTAAAAATAATTTCTTTACATAGGGCTATCAAACTAAACATTAACTTTTAAAAATATTATTATTAATACTAACTAGATTAATGTTAATAAATATTAAAAAAATATCAGTATCAATTAAGTTCATATTAATTTTAATAAATATAAAAATAAATAATAAAATTATATTTTAGTAAATATTATAAATATATTAATTAATATCGACTTAAAGTGCCATAATTAACTCTACTGGAGTAGATTATATAACCAGCATTATTTTACAACAATTAACTCTTAAAAATCTTATAGAAAGAGATTAAATACAAGTTAATAAAGGAAGATGAATAAAGGAAGAGAAGTAGGTAATATTTGATTATTTATCATAACATAATTAAAAACGAACGAATTTAATTTTATCAATAAGCATATGAAAGGTAAATAAATAAACTTGGTTGGTCAAAAGTATCATCTTATTAACTTCATTTATTTTTCATGTAATGTGTGCCTTCACATAAAATATAATTGAGCGTTTTCCTCGGGTTGAATATTTTTTGTTAACCTGAAAAGGACCTTACACCAACCAAAATTGTCATGATTGTGATTCTCTGATGACATATATATTTTATGAGAACTTACGATTTGTTGGAAGTATTCAAACAGTCAGCTTTTTATGACTTGATAGAATATTATAAACTTTTATATGCTGATGTCTATAAGTGGTTCGAAGCTTTTCAATTTGAAATTAAAAAGGTAAATTAATATTTTGTATGCTGATCATGATGGTCAAATAAACTGTTTTATTTTAGTGAATCTATATCTATCGGTCAACATTTTCTTTGAATACGTTGTTTATGCCTACATTTTTCACAAGACATGCCGAAACGTCTTACTAGCTCTCCTAAAGGACAAGAGAATAATTAATTTAGCCATTATATATATATATATATATATATATACATTATTTCTATATTTTCTTTGTTTACTTTTTAGAAAAGACAAAAAAAAAAAAAACAATAAAAATCATTTCAAAATTCTGAATGGTGTTCTGTTGACTCTTACAAATATGAAGTTTAGAATTGGTAGGTGTCCTTCCACTCCCATGCCATGAACTGTACCATCAGTAGTTGAATTTTTCATGTGATATTATTATTAATTTCTTAACATAGAATCCCTTATGCACTATAGATAAGATGACATGAGAAAGCTAAAAGGCACACATTCATGGCTTCAACCAACAAAAAGGTAACCGTTGTGGCTTCTCACAATGTCACTCCAAATCAACCAACTCCCAGTGATCCCTTATGGCTATCAGATAGTGACCAAATCGGATACCTACGCCATGTGTCCAATCTTTATATTTACAAAGCAAAACACGACAAGCATGTCACAGAGAGGCTGATCAACTCTCTTAGCAAGACTTTAGTGCACTACTATCCAGTTGCTGGCAGATTGAGATTGACAGAAAGTGGTCGAATGGAAGTGGATTGCAACGCTAAGGGAGTCACGCTGCTCGAAGCTGAAACCACAAACATATTTGCTGATTATGGAGACCTTTCACCTTCTGCATTCACAGAGGAGCTTGTTCCAAAAGTTGATTATACTCAACCTATAGAGGACATTCCCCTCTTGCTGCTGCAATTAACACGCTTTCATGGTGGTCAAGGCCTTGCCATTGGAGTTGTTATCTCTCACCCTTCCACCGATGCAACAGGCTTGATGTCCTTCGTCAACAACTGGGCGAAGGTGGCTCGAGGAGAAGAACTAGAGCCTAATGAAATCCCATTTCTTGATCGAACAGCGCTCAAACTACCACAAAAACCTTCAACACCAAGTGTCAAACTCCCAGAATGGAAGCCTGTGCCGCAAGCAGAAGGAATAGAGCAAAGGAAGAGAAGTTCCGCGTTGTTGAAACTCTCATCAAGACAGGTGGAGAGACTAAAGAAGAAGGCTAATGATAAAGCTTCAAAAGAAGGGGTAAGAGCTTATAGCAGATTTGAAGTTATTGCTGCTCATATATGGAGATGCGCATCTAAGGCTCGTGCATCTGCTAACAATTCAAACCAACCAACTCTAGTTCGGTTTAGTGTTGATATTCGCAGTAGATTGAATCCACCTCTTCCTCAGAATTATTTTGGGAATGCTTTGGCAAAAACAGTGACACCTAAATGTTATGAGGGAGATATCATATCAAACCCTTTAAGTTATGCTGCTCAGAAGATAAGGGAAGCAGTTTATGTGGTTACAGATGATTATGTAAGATCACAATTAAGTGTTACTTTAGGGAAAATGCAATTGGATAGCATAAAGGCCTTTTTCATGGGACAAGGACATCTTTTGAATGTGCCCTATGCTGGGGATCATAAAATTCTCCTCACAAGCTTGATGGCCATGCCAGTGTATGAAGCAGATTTTGGTTGGGGAAAGCCTATGCATTTTGGGTTAGCAAGTACCTTTCAAGAAGATAGAGCAGCGATTTTTCCAAGCTCAGATGGAGATGGTGTTGTTGTCACCATATATTTCCAGACAACCCTTATGCAGCTTTTCAAAATGTTATTCTATGAGGATTTGATCGTGTCTTCATTATAACTCACATGGAGCGCTGCTATGATTGCAGATTATTCATTTTTTGTTATGTTAATTTTCCATCATGGTTAGTGTGTATTTTTCTCTGTTATGTTTCTTTGTTTTCAATATTATAAGAATTGATAATGTTTGTGTTTTTATCTTTTACTATTTTAAGTGTTTTTTATTGTTCCTTGACAAATGGTAGTTGAAGTTGAGGTTGAGGTTGAAAACTGAGAAAAAGGATGCTTCTTTGTAACCCACAGATTTTCTTCCTGAAAACCTCAAACAGCAACAGTATTCTGTGATTGATTTGGGTTTTTTTGGAAGAAATTGGAATATTGATTATATATATATTTTTTTGTAGAAAAATAAATATTTGATGGAGATTTTGCTGGATGAACAAATCCAGTTTTATTAATGTTGAGAAGTGTTTTTGTATGCAACTTGACATACTAAAATAATGGAGCGTGTCTCTCGCGGTTAACACTCTAAATTAAAGAAAGCGAAGCTGTTTCAGAACTTCAATTAGAAAAAACAGCCTGACATTGTGGGCTCCCATGGCTGTGGCACTGTCACTACACCCACTCCAATGTTTACTCTTTTTTTTTAGCCATCTCCCAGCAAATCATTCACACGTAACCAAATAGAATAAGAAATGAAGAATTTCATTTCATAAAATTTAAAAATAAACAAATTGATAAAAATATAAAAAAATAACTAGTGAATCTACATACTCTCTTTTAATTCTTCTTTTTCTTTTCTTTTACTAAACACGTTTATTTTTCAATTTTCACTTTCTTTTTTCTTTCTAGCCTCTTTCTTCGTAAACAAAAGAAAGAAAATCATTTGTTTTCTTAAACAGCCATCATTTGTCGAGAAAAAAAAAGTACCAATAACAATATCTAGGATGTGTTAATGTGTCTATATACTTTGGGAGATGTGTTAATTAATATATTGGAAATTTGTAAACATGATAGACCTATGTGATCGGATCTTGCTATTTAAATATTATTAAAGGTTCACAACTTTAGATTTTTAAAAATAAAAGTTGAGATATAGGTCATCCAACTATAAATATAAATGTTTATTATTATTTTTTTAAATTATGAAATGACTTTCTATTTTATTAGAATATTCAAATATTTAAACATGTGTAATTAGGGATAGATATTTAGATTAAAGGAGTAAAGTAACTACCTTTATAATTTAGGTTATGTGTTAATATATTCTTGACTATTCAAATATTAAATTATAATTTTTTTCTATAGATGAATCTTGAATTATTATACGAAAGATAATTAATATATTTAAATACAGTTCAATGTTCTATTCAAGCTTTTTTGGTGTTCAGACTCAAATGTTATTCTTCATACACCTATTTTAAATAATATTGAAAAGTCAATGGAATGTCACTCACTCAATGGATGATAATGACAAATTATGAACATTATTGATAATCTCCAACAATAAATTGAGAAAGCCAGACAAAGAGTAGATATGTAATCTAGCAAGCATTCTAGCTAGTATGTCATGAGGCAATAGATTGTCATCTCTGCGTGGAAGAAACTTTAAGAGTTCGAGAACAACTCCAGTGCAAGACGGACCAAAATTTGATTTGAAAGACGCACAGCCAAACTTCCAATCTGTCTCGTAAGAGATCATGAATGAATCAGTCCCTATCTCATTACATATCTCGAAGCTCAATCCATTTATAGGAATCAAGCGACCCCACAAACCATCTCAAGGCCTTTCGAGTACAAATGTCAATATTGGCCTAATAAGATAATAAAGAGATATTTGTAGATGCTTTTGTAAATGGATTCTAAGAATTAGAGAAGTCAAAAAAACCTTAATTGAGGAGGTTAAAATGGAGTCAACCACATTCTATCATAGGCTTACATGATTATAAACACGTAAAGAGAGCTTATAAACACTTGAAAAATGCAAGATTTGAATAATATAAGACTTGGAATATGTGTATGTGCAAAATCTATAAATATAGTAGTATTCCGAACATTTTAGTCCTACATCTCTTAGATCAGTAAATGTTAAGAGCTCCTAAGCCTATAAATAAAAGTTTATCTCTACTTTTATACTCACTTTGAAATTAAACTCATTTTTTTTTGTTTTTTTATTTTTTTAAAGTCACTTAATTTGAAAATAATCTGAAAATAATCTTTTTTTATGTTCACCACCAAGAAATATAAATTTTGATGTTCAATTATAGTCTTTCGCTGCCTCCAATTGAAGTCCCACATCAACTAGTGACTCCAATTGGAGTCCCACATCAACTAGTGAAATTGTTCATTGATGTCTTTCAGATTTTTGTAGTTGGTTTGATAAAGGACTTACTATAAATTTAATAGTAAAATTATTGGTAATTGATTTTTTTGGAACTTTTTGTTATGAACATTTTTTTGAAACTTAAAAATATGATTCACAGTTTCTGGAGGCAAATATGTTAAACATTTCTTTATGCTGAATGAAAAATACAAGATAATATACTCTTGTTTGTGTTGCTCTTCCTTGCTGTTGACTATGATGCAATTTTCATTTTATGTTGATCTTGTTAGACTTATTTACAAGGAGGTGCCACCGCCATGGAATCGATACTATTTATAGGTCCTACTCCATTCTCTTGATAAATGTGCTTACCAATTCAACCTCACTTGCTATTTGATTTGTAACCTAATGATGTCTTTTTGTGACTTAATTACTGTTGGAACACAAAAGTTTCTAGTAATATATGCTTGGGTTTAATTATTCGTCAATGACACTCATCTCTTGATATGAGAATTGGTTCTTAAGAAATTTTTCTTTAATTGAGTAATTTAATTGAGTAATTGAGATAACCTGGTATATGCATTGTACTTGTGTTTTGTTGATTGAAATTTTATGTTGTTTGTATTTATGATCGGAAGTTTTTTCTTAACTGTGTCATCTCTTAGAAAAAAATTGATCTTTTCTTTGCTTCAACTACAAGATGCAATTTTATTTTTAGCTAACCCTAATGAACTTTTTATTTTAAATCAATAACCTTTGATGCAGAGTTCATCCATTGCTGCATTATTGTTTCTGTAGTTTATATTTTGTTTGTCAGTGAGTTTACTGGGTTTGAAAGGCAAAATGAGCTACTTCATTCTAGTCTTATATTGATTGAATTGGGATTTGTCTCAAAACTATTTACCACTAACTAGAAAATTTAGAATAAGCAAGTCACTTTTGAACTTGTTTTGATTGTTAGTGTTGTATGTGAATTTTTGAAATTGTTTTAATGGTACTTGCTACCATTATAATATACAGTATGGAAGATGCCTTTGCTACATTTTCTGTTAAATATTAACAAATGAAGCATAGTTAGTTACTGTGATTTAAATTTATAAGTTGATGAATTCATCACTGAACTAAACAATATATAGTTAAGATAATGGTACTTTTATTAGTTTGTTATCTCAAGATTTGAGTATATTAAACTGTTAGGTTTACTCCTAGTTGCCGATTTAACCAGTCATTTACTAGAGCTGGTTTAGTAATCGGCATGTGATCATTTGTTCCTTAAAAATTGCACTATGCTTAAATCTATGTAAACATTGAAATATCTCAGGTCTTCTGTATGCATTTTTGTTGTATATACTAAACACTGAATATTAGAATATAATAAGTTGTAATTCTATTTTATATTATCTGCAAGTAGTTGATATTTTATCATTATTTACTGTCAATTCTATGTTTCGCATAGTTTACTATTTCCAGATGAGGAAAAATATATACAACTAACAAGTTTTTTTTTTTACTATTTCATTTTAAATTAGTATCCTTGAATTTGATGTATTTTTTTTATTGTTTGTAAACTACTTGAAGATGAAAAAAAATATCAATCAACATGAATAGTTGAGACCTACATATCAACCATAAATCTTCTTTTACATGGAGACTTGTACCTACATATTACCTATAAATCCTCTTCTATATGGAAACTTGTAGTAGATTATCCATCTCACCTATTATATATGGAGACTTGTAGTAGATCATCCATCTCATCTAGGTATAATGTTATAAAAAGTTAAATTTTGAGTTTTATTTCTCCTTATTATGTAATATTACATCTTCAAGAATTTTATTGGCTATTAGGTTCATTGAAAACGACAATTACAACATCAAAGAAGTCTAAGTCAAAAGCTCAAGTGAGTAGCCACTATTCATGGCCTAGTACTCATCTTCAATTACCCTTACCTGCACGTAAGTATATTCATTCGGCACATATTCAACTTACATATAAATCCGGTTAAATGACTCAACTTTCATACAATTATTACTTTTTATTTATAAATTGCATTTACCTTACTCGATCTATTAGTTCATTTTTGATTGACTTGTGTTTATATAATCTCCATCTCCATTTCTCCCTCCACCTATATTTGCATCTCAAGGAAATACTGAACAAGCTCACCATGCACCTTCAACGACTCAACCAAGTGTTGAACATGCTCCCCATCCACCTGCATTCCAAGTGTTCACTTCTTTTTCAAATTTAATAATCCTAGATGATGCATTATTTTCTATCATCTAGTTTATTATAGATTCATCTTAATATTATCACCATCTATACTTTCAAAACCCACTATTATTTATTACATCTATATAGTTTATATACTATCTTAAGTATTACTTTTCTATTATGCCCTTTAACACTATTTTCATAAAGTTTTGACGTAACAGAAAATTAATTACTAAAGCGGACTTATTATATAGCTCAAGGACAGAATACAGTAGGTCAAAATTCATTGTACAAAGCCCAAACCAAAATTGAGTAGGATTTTGGAATTAAGCAGATATGCAACTAACATAGTTCAAGGTTACTGTCATTGGTAATAAAGCAGCCAACCTCATGATACAAGTAAATGCTTAAACCTATTACAGATGGAGAGCAGCCACAGTGGTGAGCTTGTAACAGCCCAAGATGTCAGTAAAGCAAGGTCTAAGTACTTTATTAAGTTTGTTACATACCCCCGTAGTGAGATCAGAAACAACATTAAACTGCAATACTTGTAGCTGAATCTCAGCCTTTTAATTAGTATCTTTTGGTTCCTCTTCCTTACTCCTTTCCCTCCTCATGTTCCTCTGCCAGTGAGATCAAGCGAGCAATCAATGTCTTCCACAACAATAATAGCCTTACTAGAAGTTTCAATCAACAGCTTCCTCAACTCAGTGTTGTCCTTCACTACTGTCAGCTCATGATCGTATGCATCATAGTTCATGAAAATAGCCATTGCAGCTATCATAGTAGACTTACCAGTCCCAGGAGGACCATAGAGTAAATAGCCCCGCTTCCAAGTCTTCCCAAACTAGGCATAGTAATCCTTCCCATTCCTGAATTTAACCAGTCGTTGATCATCTATTCCTTCTTCTTATGCTCCATTGCAAAGAGTCTCGAATGTTGCAGGGTGCTCAAATACTATGTGGCTCCACTTTGACTGTTTGTAACCATACCAACCACTGCTTGGATTGTTGGTGTACAACTTCCTTTGCCTGTTTCTCAAGGCAATTTCCTTCCCCTCTTCCAACACATGTTTGATGTGAGACACATTGATGAGATCCCTATGCTTTTTATGGAAAGTTAGCTTGAAATACCTCTTACCATCAAGGGGGAGTAATAAGAGAAAGAATACGCATGAGGGTTAGAGGCAGTCTTGCTAGCAGCCCACCAAAGCTTCACAGCTTGGAACTCACTGTAACCTCTTCATCATCATCCATGAATGCTGAGCATCAAACAGTTTAAAGATATAATTGCATGGGGCATTTTATTTATGAAAACATTTAACCCCTAATTTTATATAAATCCCAGGTTTGAAAGGATAAAGGATGGAAAAGAGTGAGGGCTCACCAAAGACAAATTGCCCAAAAGAGAAAGCAGAGAAGTTGCATGCCTAAGCTGAGTAGAAAATGCACATGCATAAATGGTCCTGAGAAAGGAGGCAATTACTGAAGAATGCCTATGTGAAAATTCTTGCCTAAGCTATAATTCACTGTTATATTGCTGACACGTTAACCTATAATTCACTGTTACATTGCTGACACGTTAACCTAATTGAGGTTAGAGGTATAAAGGCAGAAGATATTTTTGGGAAAAGAGAGGCGGTTGCAGTAACAGTACAGGTGCAAAGAACATTCCTTTCTATAACAACTTTAGACATTAAAGACTATCGTGAGTGGTTAATTTTTATTTTTTTTGAGATTAAATATAGTTTATCAAGTTTAGATGTATTCTGGATATATTTATATATGATACATTAAGGCTATCGTGAGTGGTTAATTCTTATTTTTCTTGAGATTAAATATAGTTTATCAAGTTTAGATGTATTCTGGATATATTTATATATGATACATTGTCTATATGTTGTTGGTATTTTTGTTTTATGCTTAATATGCTAGTTTCTATTTATTCAAATAGACTCTTGAATTAGAATCTTAAATTTGACTAGGAAGTATTTTTAAGAATCTGACTTAAATTTGAATGCTCAATGTTGTGTGATCCCAAGAATGGATCCAACTATTTTGACTGTGTTTTACAACTACTCTTAATGCTAGTTAAGTTGTTAGATAATTGTAAAATCGATATTTAGTGAGCTAACTTATAAATTTCATGTGTGAGGAATCAGCTTGAATGAGTTTTATTTGTGCAGAAACAACATGTAGTATTATGTATCATAAATCTTTTATAATCCAGAATACAAAAGATTAAGATAAATGAATTTCAATCCCAAGTTATCTTACTTAGATTTTCAAGCAATTGTAACATGTTGTTCATCGTTTACGTCTGTATTTGGTTTTGTTATTTTCATGTCTCATTAAAACATCCATTCTCAACTCTTTTTATACTCAGCAAGCATTACTTTCTATAAGCTTAAGCTAATACTATTTTTCGTGGATTCGACACTCTTACTTCATACATTATATTACTTTTGATTCGGTACATTTGTTGAATATAGTCAACTATTATATCTAAAATCTTGGCTAGTAGACTAAAATTTGTTCTCACTCAAACTATTGACACAAAGCAGTCAGGTTTTTGGGCAAATAGATGTATATTGGATAGTGTATTGGTAGCTAATGAGATATTTGATTAAGCTAAATGAGAAAATAAGTCTTGTGTTGTATTTAAAGCTGACTTTAAAAAGGTCTATAATTCGGTAAATTAGGAATATTTAGTGTATATGATGGGAAGGTTGGGTTTCAATGCAAAATAGGTTAAGTGGATCAAAGGGTGTCTAGAATCCTCAATCGTGTTAGTCTTAAGTGAACAACAACCCAACAGTTGAGTTCCAACCAGAAAAGAGACTTAGACAAGGGGATCCGTTAACACCTTTTCTGTTTTTGATTGCGGTAGAAGGGCTATTAGGTGTAGTGAGGGAAGCAAAAACAAAGGGTTACTTGAGGGGGTTAAAATTGGCAGGAATGAGGTTATCATCAGTATGTTATAGAATGCTGATGATACTATATTTTTTTGTAAAGACCAAGCTCATAACATTGTTACCATTAAGAGTATCCTGAGATGCTTTGAGGTAGCTTCGGGGCCTAAAGTTAACTTTCACATAAAGCTCATTAGGAGGGATAGGGGTGGACTCGGCGAGTCTGGAGAGGTATGCGGATATGCTGAATTGTAAAATCATGAAACTACCATTCAGGTATCTTCAGTTGTCTATAGGTGGAAATAATAATAGATTTACGTTATGGAAAGAGATGTTAGATATAGTTAGGAACAAACTGTATAGGTAGAAGGGGAAGATGATCTCCATGGTTGGGAGAGTTATATTGATAAAGGCGGTTATCTCCTCATCATTGTTGTATTTATTATCGCTGATCAAAATTTCTAGAGCTGTTTGTAATGAATTTAACAAAATTCAACATCAGTTTTTGTGGGGGTGGAGTCATGAAATAAGTTAGTGGGAAATTTGTATGCAAAAATAAGGACAGTGATGGTCTAGGGATTAAAGATATTGAAAGTTTCAATGTATCACTTTTAGGTAAGTCGAATGAAGGATGAGGTGGGAAGAAAAAGGGCCTGTGGAATGATATCATACTCTCTAAGTATTGTTCTTCAAGATCTTTAGATATTGAAAACAATAATAGTAGAGTGTCAAGATGGTGGAAGGACTTAAGAATCATTTCCAAAGAATGATGGTAGGAACTGTTTCAACCAGAATTACAGTTGGAGGTTTAAGGACGGACAACAAAATTTTATTTTGGGATGATTGTTGGGTGCGGGAAAAACTACTCAAGGAAGCACATCCAAGAATGTATTCTAACCCTAACCAAAAAAAGCTTAAATTGGACCAGTTAGAGGAGTAGAAGGATCAAGGGTGAGAGTGGAAACTTAGTTGGAGAAGGGAATGGTTTGAGTGAAAAAAATCAATGATAAAGAATATTTTAGAAATATTACATCCATGCAAACCCAACATAGCAATAGATGATGAATGTGTGTGGAAAAGGAGACATGATTGCCAATATACGGTGAAAGACGCTTATAACAAGTTAGTAAATAAGGACCACTGGGAAGAGTAAGGCCTTCCAAAAATTGTGGAAACTCAAGACTACTCCCACTTAAGTGTTATGTGGTTGGAGAGTTTTCCATGATTAGCTGCCAACTAGAGATATAGGGTTAGTGTTCTTATTGAGAGTCCACTAGGTGTTTTATGCAATAACATTATGGAAAGCATGTGTCACCTATTTTTCAGCTAAGTACCTAGTCAAATCTGGTCTCTGTGGTATAAATGATTTGGTTTATGCATCATTGTAGAGCTATAAAACATATTTTTTGGTTTTTCAGTTGCAATGGTGTCTGGGAAAGGATTTGGTGTGAGGGAGCATTGTGTGGTTGGTTAATCATCATTTGATCTATTTGGAAACATAGGAAAAAAATTATTTTCAAAAAATAGAAACTGTGACGCCGTATAAATATTTGCTTTAGCCCAAATAAAATCCTAGACTGTTATCAAAACTAAATTTACAAAAGGTCACATTTAATTATTCTGATTGGTATATTGATCATCTATAATGTATTAAAATGTCTTTCTGAAACAAGTTGACAGGGACTATACAGCGGGGCTATGGGTAATATGTTAGCAGAGCCACCTAATGGGAAAGCACAAAAACGGGTACCATTTTTCTATACCTGCAGGACTATGTGCTCTATGATAGAGGGATAATTAAAGTCGAAGATGGGATCTGGTACAAGAGCGTGCTTGGTAACCAAAACTGGAGAATCTGCATAATTTGGTATCATAGTTTGCTGGTTTACGCTGCGCCCATTAAAGAAATTATTTTTATTTCTATATTTTCTTTGTATACTTTTTAGAAAAGAAAAAAAAATCAAAATCAATTCATAATTCTCAATGGTATTCTGTTGACCTACGTTTAGAATTGGTCGGTGAGGATGATGTGTCCTTCCACTCCCGTGAACTGTCCCATCAGTAGTTGACTTTTTAATGTGGCGATGTTCTTTTATTATTAATTTATTAACATAGAATCACTTAGAGCACTATAATATAAGGCCGTGAGAAAGCTAAAAGGCACATATTCATGGCTTCAACCAACAAATTGGTAACCATTTTGGCTTCTCACAATGTCACTCCAAATCAACCAACTCCCAATGATCCCTTATGGCTATCAGACAGTGACCAAATCGGATACCTACTCCATGTATCCACTATTTATATTTACAAAGCAAAACACAGCAAGCAGGCCAGAGAGAGGCTGAGGAACTCTCTTAGCAAGATTTTAGTGCACTACTATCCAGTTGCTGGCAGATTGAGATTGACAGAAAGTGGTCGAATGGAAGTTAATTGCAACGCTAAGGGAGTCACGTTTCTCGAAGCTGAAACCACAAACGCATTTGCTGATTATGGAGACTTTTCACCTTCTGCATTCACAGAGGAACTTGTTCCAAAAGTTTATTATACTCAACCTATAGAGGACATTCCCCTAATGCTGGTGCAGTTAACAGGGTTTCATGGTGGTGAAGGCCTTGCCATTGGACTTGTTTGCTCTCACCCTTTGACCGATGCGACCAGAATTATGCCCTTCGTGAACAATTGGGCAAAGGTGGCTCGAGGAGAAGAACTAGAGCTTAACGAAATCCCATTTCTTGATCGAACAGTGCTCAAACTACCACAACAACCTTCATCACCAAGTGTTAAACTCCCAGATTGGAAGCCTGTGGTGCAAGCACAAGGAATAGAGCAAAGTAAGAGAAGTACTACGTTGTTGAAACTCTCATCAAGACAGGTGGAGATACTAAAGAAGAAGGCTAATGATAAAGGTTCAAATGAAGGGTAAGAGCTTATAGCAGATTTGAAGTTATTGCTGCTCATATATGGAGATGCGCATCTAAGGCTCGTGCATCTGTTGAGAATTCAAACCAACCAACTCTAGTTCGGTTTAGTGTTGATATTCGCAGTAGATTGAATCCACCTCTCCCTCGGAATTATTTTGGGAATGCTTTGGCAAAAACAGTGACACCTAAATGTTACGAGGGGGATATCATATCAAACCCTTTAAGTTATGCTGCTGAGAAGATAAGGGAAGCAGTTTATGTGGTTACTGATGAGTATATAAGATCCCAATTAAGTGTTAGTTTAGGGAAAGTGCAATTGGATAGCATAAGGGCCTTTTTCATGGGACAAGGACATCGTGTGAATGTGCCCTATGCTGGGGATCATAACATTCTCCTCACAAGCTGGATGGGCATGCCAGTGTATGAAGCTAATTTTGGTTGGGGAAAACCTATGCATTATGGGTTAGCAAGTACCTTTCAAGAAGATGGAGCAGCGATTCTTCCAAGCTCAGATGGAGATGGTGTTGCTGTGAACATATTTTTCCAGACAGAACTTATGCAGCTTTTCAAAATATTATTCTATGAGGATTTGTTTGTTTAGCGCTGCTATGATTGCAGATTATTCATTTTTTTTATGTTAATTCTCCATCATGGTTACTACGTATTTTTATTTTTTCTTTGTTATGTTTCTTTATTTTCAATATTATAAGAATTGATAATGTTTGTGTTTTTATCTTTTACTAATTTAATGTTTGATTGTTCCTTTGACAAATGGTAGTTGTAGTAGAGGTTGCAAACTGAGAAAAAGCATGCTTCTTTGTATCTTTCAACCCACAGATTTTCTTCCTGAAAACCTCAAACAGCAACAATATTCTGTGGTGATTGATTTGGGTTTTAGGAAGAAATTGGAACACTTGCTATATATTTTTTGTAGAAAAAAAAAATTATTTGATGGAGATTTTGCTGGATGAACAAATCCAGCTTTATTAAAGTTCAGAAGTGTTTTTGCATGGAACTTGACATATTAAAGTAAAGGAGCATGGCTCTAAATTGAAGAAAGCCAAGCTGTTTCAGAACTTCAATTAAAAAACAACAGCCTATACATTTTGTTTATGTGTTAATATGCATTTTGAGAGATGAGTTAAATGTATTGGAAATTTGTAAACAGACCTATGTGATCGGATCTTGCTATTTAATATTATTAAAGTTCACAACTTTAGATTTTTAAAGTTAAAAGTTAAGATACAGGTCATCCAACTATAAAGATAAATGTTTATTAATTATTTTTTTTCAAAATAATGAAATCACTTTCTATTTTATTAGAATATTCAAATATTTAGGGAGATATTTAGATTAAAGGAGTAAAGTAACTACTTGATAATTTAGTTTACGTGGTAATATATTATAACTTGACTATTCAAATATCAAACTATATCTTAAATTATTATTAACTTCACTGTTCAAGTATCAAACTATAATCTTAAGTTATTATAATCTTAAATTATTATAACTTATGTAAGTTACTTTTCATTCAGGAAATTCTACATAATTTTAGAATATATGATTTTCATATAAATAAGATAGAGAAGAAAACATATCCAAATTCATATTTGTTAAGATAAAGAAAAAAACATATTCAAATTCATATTTTTTTATGTCTTATATTAGTCTTTTAATTTTCCCCTCTCTTCCTTCTTAGTCTTCTCTTCATGGTTAGAAAAATTATCGTACTGATACAGATAAAAATTAACAATGTCCGTTTTTATAAACTATATCTTTTTTTATATATTTTAAAGGGAGATGAGAGAGAATTTATTTTATATTATGATAAAATAAAATCCTCGTTGACTCTTCTTTTATTAGAGTCGGCTTTATCAGTTACATGGACTATAATTATAATAATATTTTAAATATTCTTACAATTTCTCACTTGGTACATGTTATGACTTGAAGATTCAATAATCATAAGAGCCCATTTTTCATTGAAATAATCAAGTCATCATTCTTAATTGGAATTAAATCAATCGAATAATAGTGATCCATGTCAATAAGCGACATATTTCTTCCATGTATGAGAGATCAATTCAATTCTTAAAACCTCAATCAAAGCATACTGTAATCTTTGAATTAAATACACATATTTATCTCCCTTTTGAATTGGAACTATCCCTGAAGAACAACTTTCCATTCTAAATATCTGTAACACCTTTTTGATATATCCCTTTTGAGACAATCCTAACACTCTTTGTGATCTTTCACGGGATATCTTTATCCCTATCATATTGGATTTCTTACCTATATCTTTCATCTCAAATTTGTTAGAGAGAAATTTATTTACATCATGTAACAAAACAATGTCATTACTAGCAAGGAGAATGTCATAACATATAGAACCAATATAATAAATTTGTTCCCACTGACCTTCATATAGATACACTGATCAAAGATATTCTCCACATATATGACAAAATAGTATCATTAAACTTAAGATATGTCTAGAAGCTTGTTTAGGTCCATATATTGACTTCTTTAGCTTAGACACAAACTTTTCTTTTCCTCTGGTCACAAAACCTTCAGGTTAGTCCATATAAACCTCTTCTTCTAAGTTACCATTTAGAAAGGCAGTTTTTACATCCATTTGGTGAAGCTCTAAGTCATAATGAGCCACCAAAGTCATTACAATTCTTAAAGAGTCCTTCAATGAAACTGGAGAAAACGTCTCTTTATAGTCAATGTCATCCTTTTGAGTGTAACCTTTGGCGACAAGTCTAGCCTTATGTCTTTCAATGTTGCTTTTTGTGTCTCGTTTTGTCTTAAAGACCCATTTACAAACAACTTGTTTTGCACCTTTAGGCAACTCAACTAGATCCCAAACTTTATTGTCATCCATTGATTTCAACTCTTCTTTCATAGCATCAAACTACTTTTCATAATTGTTACTTTCCATGGCTTGTCTAAATGAGACTAGATCTTCTTCATTGCTTAAGTCACATTCATGCTCAAGTGAATAAACCACATAATCATTTGTAATAGCTAATCTTCTTTACCTTTCAGGCCTTCTTAAGGGTATTACTTGTGGTTCATCTATTTTTTCCTCATTCATGACTTCTTCATCATTGGTTGGTTCATTATCCATATGCTCATTTTGTGGGTTTAGAATATTGATTTGTTGCATTGGAATGTTGTGTGACCATGATACAACAAAAGGAACAACAACTTGAGAAGAAACATCAGATGTAGGTACGTTTAGTCTTTTGCCAACAAGCAAATAGTTCCACTAAAAAGATCACAATGTCAATTCAGAACAATACAAACACTCTTGCTCCCCGCAAGACAATACTACACCTCAGATCACACAATACCCATGCTTCCAACAAGTCAACACTGCACCCCGCAGCACACAACCTACTACACCTCACAACAGTTGCGAAAAATATGCATAAAACTACTACACAAACCCACGTACACACCCTATGTAATATAAGTAAAAAAAAATAGAATTACAAAACACAACCCTTTGTAATTTGTAACCAAACTGCTCGCAATACAAGAAATAACAAATGAGTATCAAAACAGTAGTACTTCTACACAAAACATATTACAAATGAATGAATAACAGTGTAGAAGACTTAGCTTTGGTGTAGAACCAGTTTGTACGAAACCCACTCAAGACAAAGTTCCAAGATTCAAGTTCTTGATGTTTTGTTAATCGAAATTCAATGTAAAATCTTGTTCTCACAGTAAAGATGCTTTTTCTCTCTTAGAAAATCTCAAATTGATCAATCAAATGTGTTTTTCGTATGTTTCAAATCGCTCATCATCTTTATATAGAAAACTGGTTTATAACAGACAAACAATCAATTGTTTTAATCATTCAATTGATTGATTTTCTCTAACACAGAAAATATTCAACAAGTTCAAGTTTAAAAAATAGTTTACTGATCTTAATCTCAAAGTAGTTTTTCAAAATTGTTTAACCATTTTTAGCATTTTTTAATCATTATGAATTTTTTGAGTTCTTCTCAAGTGAAGGAATCATGAAACATGATTTTGAACCAAAACCACACTCACACACATACTCAACCTACCTAGACCAAAACTTTCACCAAACTCTATGATGACTTGAAACAATCTACCTACAAGTTTTATCCATGTAGACTTCATCATATTACTGGCTTCATCAAATTACTTAACAATCTCAGTGCTAAGAAAATGTTGTTAATAATGTTTAACAAACGGAAAAACATATTTTTATATTAAGGAAAATAAGTTCTTAGAATTTGTTAGTGTAGCATCAAGACTAATCTAGATAATTTTTCAACATGATTAACATGTAGGGTCTGATAAATGTAAAGATGGTACAGGGCCAGATAAACTCTCCTTTTTGTCTAAATCAATAAAGTTTGAACCTTTACAGTTGTACATCATAATAATAATAAATGAAGTTATCAACTCAGTTCTAAGAGATACAGAGGAAACAAAAACTTATATATTTTGCACGTTCTGTGGCTTAAATTCCAATATCAAAAAGATAAAACGAACAACATTGACAGAAAGAGAATTGAATGACGTTTCTATAGCAGTTGCCGACAAATAATTATGGCTCACATTACCACACGTTTGAAGTCTCATTTAACACAAAAAAATTAGAGCTAAGAAAAGAAATGCGAGGAAAGGACCAATTTTCGAGCTATAAACGAATAAATGTCAAACAATTAGATAAATGTGAGGAATGGGAATCAGATTGTATTTTTCCTTTATTTGTGTCTTTCTGGGTTATAAACGTATGCTGTCATTATATATATACCTTTTGTTTCTTATTATAGTGTTTTTATTAAGGGTGGTAAGTTTTCCTATGTTAGTTGTTGGATATGAGTTATATATTCTAAGTGAATAATTCAATAATATACTGAAATATTCTAGCTAAGCTTGTTTAGATGTAAATTCTTAGTGAATTGAACGCTATAAAAATATGTATGCATCTTTCTTTTTAATATAATCATATTATTTTAATTTATCTTGTTTCATTAAAATTATTAATATTGTTTATCTTACACTCTTTATTAAGAATATGTTTCACTTACAAGAGGTCAAACTTTTAACCAATTCATTCCCTCCTAATTATGGTATTAGTTATGTTTTCTTTTAGAATTGTGCTTGTTTTACACTCTTTATCAAGAAAAAAAATGTTTTATTCATAGGAGGTAAATATTTTAACTAATTCACCTTCTCTGGATTATAATCTTAGTTATATTTTTCTTTTACAGTTGTTGCATAGTGCTTTAATTGTCATGTAAGAGAAACCAGGTGAACACGAAGCTTTTGATATACGAATAAGTTTTTGGATCGAACAATATAAGAATTTCTACCATCTAACTTAACTAGTTTTTAGTTTATTTAACTTTCTTTTAATAGTCTCATATTTTAATTTTTTTATTATCTTTTTTTACCTTCAATTCTATATATACAATCAATTACTGTATTATTCTTTTGTATTTGTTGAAATACTTTTTAACATTTATATAGTTTGAATTAAGAAATAGATAATAATATTTTTTTTAAATTAATAAAAATTAAATTTCACTAATACTCATTTAAATAATGTACTTTGTTCATATATATATATATATATATATATATATATATATATATATATATATATATATATATATATCACAACAGAAATCTCTAAGAATCAAATTTTTATTTTTTTTACCTACCACACTTAAATAATTAAAAAAATAAAAACAAGTCATAGAAATCCAAAATATCTCTTGAAATTCGTTTTCAAAATAGTATCTGTGATAAAATAACTTAAATTCATTTTAATTTTACCTAACCATCCTAAATTTCAATAAAATACCATCTTTAACTAAAAAAATATTTTATTACCAACTTATTAACACGTGGATGACATGACAGTCGCTACGTCGATGACGTGCACGGTGACCGTGTCAAACCATTCCAACTGTTTTCCATGTAAGGAATCTCTCAATAATTGATATAGGTTGTCATTATGCTTTTTACACAGAGTCGTCAGGTGAAAGTAAGAGAAAAAGTGGATGAAAAGACACACATCTTTTATTGTTGATTTATTAAAGAAAAGTATATTTTCACACCACTGATTAGCTTCATTTACAGCAATTTTTTTTATGTATGGAGTGCCATAGCTCATTTATTAACATAGAAACACTGAGAGCACTATAAGTGGCCATGAGAAAGCTAAAAGGCACATATTCATGGCTTCAACCAACAAAATGGTAACCATTGTGGCTTCTCACAACGTCACTCCAAATCAACCAACTCCAAGTGATCCCTTATGGCTATCAGATAGTGACCAAATCGGATACCTACGCCATGTATCCACTATTTATATTTACAAAGCAAAACACAACATGCAGGCCACAGAGAGGCTGAGAAACTCCCTTAGCAAGATTTTAGTGCACTACTATCCAGTTGCTGGCAGATTGAGATTGACAAAAAGTGGTCGAATGGAAATAAATTGCAACTCTAAGGGAGTCACGTTTCTCGAAGCTGAAACCACAAACATATTTGCTGATTATGGAGACCTTTCACCTTCTGCATTCACAGAGGAGCTTGTTCCAAAAGTTGATTATACTCAACCTATAGAGGACATTCCCCTCTTGCTGCTGCAATTAACACGCTTTCATGGTGGTCAAGGCCTTGCCATTGGAGTTGTTATCTCTCACCCTTCCACCGATGCGACCGGCGTGATGTCCTTCGTCAACAATTGGGCAAAGGTGGCTCGAGGAGAAGAACTAGAGCCTCATGAAATCCCATTTCTTGATCGAACAGTGCTCAAACTACCACAACAACTTTCATCACCAAGTGTTAAACTCCCAGAATGGAAGCCTGTGCCGCAAGCACAAGGAATAGATCAAAGGAAGAGAAGTGCTGCGTTGTTGAAACTCTCATCAAGACAGGTGGAGATACTAAAGAAGAAGGCCAATAATAAAGGTTCAAATGAAGGGGTAAGAGCTTATAGCAGATTTGAAGTTATTGCTGCTCATATATGGAGATGCGCATCTAAGGCTCGTGCATCTGCTGAGAATTCAAACCAACCAACTCTAGTTTGGTTTAGTGTTGATATTCGCAGTAGATTGAATCCACCTCTCCCTCGGAATTATTTTGGGAATGCTTTGGCAAAAACAGTGACACCAAAATGTTACGAGGGGGATATCATATCAAACCCTTTAAGTTATGCTGCTCAGAAGATAAGGGAAGCAGTTTATGTGGTTACTGATGAGTATATAAGATCCCAATTAAGTGTTAGTTTAGGGAAAGTGCAATTGGATAGCATAAGGGCCTTTTTCATGGGACAAGGACATCTTTTGAATGTGCCCTATGCTGGGGATCATAACATTCTCCTCACAAGCTTGATGGCCATGCCAGTTTATGAAGCAGATTTTGGTTGGGGAAAACCTATGCATTTTGGGTTAGCAAGTAGTACCTTTCAAGAAGATAGAGCAGCAATTTTTCAAAGCCCAGATGGAGATGGTGTTGCTGTCATCATGTATTTCCCGACGGCACTTATGCAGCTTTTCAAAATATTGTTCTATGAGAATTTGATCGTGTCTTCATTATAGCTTACATAGAGCGCTGCTATGATTGCAGATCATTTATTTTTTGTTATGTTAATTCTCCATCATGGTTAGTGCTAGAATTGATAATGTTTATGTTTTTACTTTTTAATATTTTAAGCGTGTTTGATTGTTACTTCACAAATGCTAAGCTGAGAAAAAGTGTGCCTCTTTGTAGCTTTCAACCCACAAATATGTTTCCTGAAAACCTCAAATAGCAACAATCTTCGATTTGTTGCAGGAGAAGTTGTGCTTATGGTTTGGGATCAACTAGATCGGTTTTTTTTTCTCAGAATGGTACAGTTTCTCTGTATAATGTCTAAAATGAACAAAAACAATTATTTTTTAGCCAAAAATAGGTAAATCGTTTCAGCAAAACACCGTTCAATCATAATAAAAACCGGGTCAACGTAAGCACGATTTCTGAACAGTGGCAAGGACGATTTTGAATTCAGTATAAATTCTAAAATCAGGATAAATTTCGAAATGGTCAGTACCAAAAGAATTTTGTCCATTTTGAGTATTATGCGGTGATAGATTTGGTTTTATTAATATTTTTTTATTAAAAAAACATTTTTTTTAACGGTACCATGGCTGTGGCAGTGTCACACACACTCACTCTCACTCCAACATTTACTTACTTTTTAGCTATCTGTCACCTAATCATTCGCACATAACAAATAGAATAAGAAATAAAGAATTTCAATTCATGAAAATAAAAAATAAACAAATTAATAAAAATATAAAAAAATAACTAGTGATTCTACACTTTTTTTTTAATTCTCTTATTGTTTCTCTATTACTAAATACGTTTATTTTTCAATTTTCACTTTTTTTTTCTTTAATCCTATTTTTTCTTAAAAAAAAAGGTGATCTTACAATACACGAGACATGTTGGACTCCGGTCAAAAAATTCAATATTAGCAATGAAAACACGTTCGATCTTATTCGTTAGTAGTCGGGTGAGAATCCTCCTTTTACGATTTTCTTCAAATTCAATCATAGGATCAAGGCCTACTTCGACCTCATCTTCCGCATAAGTGGGAAGCACCTCTTTAATGTTAAGATATCGTGTTATAGTATCACATTCTTCGATAACTCAATCGTCAAATCGATCTAAGTTGTTATGTCATAACAGAAAAGTTTAATTCAATATGTAGCCATCTTAAAGGATTTGTGCATAACATTTCCAACTTCCTTAAAATCACTCTTTACTAGGATCAGTAACCCATTCTCAACATAGAACTTTAATAAGTATGTAGTTATTGTAGGAAATTACATTTTACGAGGAATTTTAAGTCTAGTTCAATCTTATAAAATCGGCTTATAAGGTGAGGTTTGCACTCATTAATACACCTCTCTCACACCGAGACTTCTTAACTAGAGTATGAGACTTATATGTAAGGATGATCCGATAACGACCTGATAGGGAGTGACTCGATAGACCCAACAACTTTGCTAGGATAGACTCTGAGACTATATTAAAAGTGAACTTTAAGCCTAACTCAACCTTACAAAATCGACTTATAAGGTGAGATTTGCACCCATTTATACTTGTTTATTAAAAAAGCATATTGTGACATTATACAAGTAATGTACCCATTATGGTATAGCTAAATAAAGAAACAAATAGAAATATTACAATCTGATAATGTCATAAAAACAAATAAACAGAATTGATGGTAATTTGATCCCGTCATAAAAACAAAATCACAGAATTGATATTAGTTTTCTTTTAGAAGACTTGTATCCATATCCTCTAAACCCTCGGAAGTTGGGGAACAAATATTGATGAGACTCAGCTTGGAACAAATATTTTTGAAAGGCTAGGGACCTAAGGCTTTGGTATAAATGTCAGCTAGTTGCTTTGTGGTGGAAATGAGAAACAAATGGATAAGACCTTTTTCTCAATTTTTTTTCTAACAATGTGATAATATATTTCTATATGTTTCGTAAGCTCCTGAAACAATGGATTTGTTGCTGCAATGTATCTTGCTGAGTCATTGTCATAATATAAAGAGATGGTTACTCAAAAGGAACTTTGAAATCTTGAAGAAGATAAATTATCCATTGAATTTCACATGTAACAGTAGCCATTGCCCTGTATTCAGCTTTACAGGAACTCTTTGATATCGTTCATTGCTTCTTTGATTTCCCAGGATATAAGGGAATTTCCAAGATACACACTAAAACCAATCATTGATTGTCTTGAATCACTACATATGCCCTAATTAGTATCACAAAAGGCTTTTAGATGAGCAAAACTGCTAGAAGAAAAAAATAAACCAGGACTTCGAGCTCCTTTAATATATCTGAGAATTCTAGTTGCTACATTATAGTGAAATCGGATATTAGTGAGATACATAAGCCTTCCAATCATTCTTCTATAAGCATGAACATATGTGAAAGACACACTTCCAGTAAAAGATAATTTAACAAGATTATCTATATGAGTGATTGTAGGTTTACAGGTTAAAAGACTTACATCTTTTATCAATTCCAATGCATATTTCATTTGATTCATCATTATCCTTTTATCACTTCTTGCTACTTCAAGACCAAGAAAATATCTTAAATCTCCAAGATCCTTAATCTTGAATGTTTTATTCAAAGCTTGTTTGATTCGATCAATCTTTTCTTGATCATTTCCTGCCAAGATTATATCATCCACATGCACCAATATTGTTGTTAAAGATCTTTTAGAAAAATTAATGAACATGGAATGATCATTCATAGATTGAGTATATTCTGCAGAAATCAAAAAAATTTGATAATTTAGCAAATCATTCCTTACTAGCTTGCTTCAGGCCATATAAAGCATTTTTTAAAATTTAAAAACTTGTCCTGGTTGAATAGAAATCAAACTAGGAAGAGCAACCATGTATACATATTCTTTCAACTCTCCATGCAAGAAGACAATATTTTATATCTAATTGTTTCAATTCCTAGTTAAAGATAGAAGATAGAGAAAGAAGCAACCTTATAGTGGTCATTTTTGCTACTGGAGAGAAAGTTTCAAGGTAGTCGATGCCCTTTGTTTGTGTGTATCCCTTTGTCACTAATCTTGCTTTAAACCTTTCAATAGTTCCATTAGCCCTATACTTTATTTTGAATACCCATTTGCAACCTATGACAGTTTTATCCTTAGGCAGAAGAGCAGCCTCTCATGCTTGATTTGACTCCAAAGCAGATATCTCACACTGTAGTCATATTTCACCGCTTCAGAATAAGTGTTTTGCTCAACATGTGAAGAAATAGACATGACAAAAGATGTGTAAGAAGGCGATAATTTATTGTAAGACAAAACTGAATTGGATATTTAACATTTAAAGATGTATTGGAAACATTAAGATTACAATGATAATCCTTTCGATACTCAGGTGATCTTTTTGTTCAGGATTCGAATTGACTATATTATTTCATGAGTTTCATTAAGGTTTTGGTCACTACGGGAGCAAATTTATTTTGAAACCTCAATGTCTGATTCATGGTCATTATTCCTATTGTTTTCTACATTATCACATGGTGCAATGTCTATGAAAATGGCTTGTGATGGTTGACTCAAAATGGGTTGGTCTTCAGAAAAAGGATTTTGATAGAAAAAATGTTAGGACTGAAAGTTTTATTGATAATATCCTCAATCTTTTGATATGAAAAAATATGTTCATAAAATACAACATCCGTAGACACACTAAATTCTCTAGATTGAATATTCAATAAAAGATATCTTTTTGTTACTCTTTTAAAACCAATAAAAACACATTTTGATGTCCTTGGATCAAACTTTTTTTCTATTTGTTGGCAAACTGCTATAATAGCATAAAGACCCAAACACCTTTAATTGATTAAAATCTGCTACAACCGACGTAGTATTAACCTCTTGTGCTGTAATTAAGTTGTTTTGGTTGGTTATATGATGTCGGTTTCTATTTTCAACCAACGTAGTGGCATGCATATTACGTCGATTACATAACCAACGTTATATGTCCAAAACTTTTTAAGTCACCTTTAGCTACATCGGTTACAAAAATAACATAGAAAGTCTTTTAAAATTGACGTAAATGATCATTTTTCTACGATTTTCTAACTTTAATGAACACCTATTCTAAATTTAATCAATTTAGGGTGATATATATAATCAATTTAGGATGATATGATGAAGATAAGATTAAATTCATGGTGAAAATAACTTACTATTATTATCGGATCATGGCTTTTCATTTAAATAATTTGGAAGCTTCTTATTATAGCAATTCATGAACAAAATTTTGAAACCTATTTAGAACGAAATATTGAAGGCTAAGCCGATGATAAAATAGTAAAATCTGTCTTGACCGAAAGTCATAACACTAATCTTGAAAAGTTATTTGACACTGAAGAAGTAAAAATAGTTAAAGCTCAATACTGGAAAACATATTTTTATAGCTAAGAAAACCAAGTTCTTAGACTTCGTGCTTATTACGTAGTGTGTCATTAAGACAAATCTAGATAATTGTTCAACATGATTAACATCTAGGGTCTTGATAATTGTTCAACATCTTTAACATCTAGGGTCTGACAAATGTAAAGATGGTCGAACAATTAATGGGTAAGATAACTCTCTTCACGAGATTCCTTTCAAAAGTAGCAATAAGTACTATATGAGAACACTAGAGGAATTCTTGACCCCTCCTCTCATTTTTTTCTAAAGCAAGAAAGTTTGAACCTTTACAGTTGTAAATCATAATAATAATTGAAGTTATCAAAATAGAGGAAACAAAAAATGATATATTTTGGAAGTCGCGTTAAATTCCAATATCAAAAGATAAAACGAACAACATTGGCAGAAAGTGACGTTTCTATAGCAGTTGCCAAAAAATAATTGAATGGCTCACATTACCACACGTTTAATGTCCCTTTTAATACAAAAAATTAGAGCTAGAAAGAAAAGAAATGCTAGGAAAGGACCAATTTTCGAGCTATAAACGAATAAATGTCGAAAAAATTAGATAAATTAAGAATGGGAATCAGATTGTATTTTTCCTTTATTTGTGTCTTTCTTGGTTATAAACGTATGCTGTCATTATTATACCTTTGTTTCTTATTTTAGTGTTTTTATTAAGGGTGGTAATTTTTCCTATGTTAGTTGTTGGATATGAGTTATATATTCTAAGTAATAATTCAATAATATACTGAAATATTATGGCTAAGCTTTTTTAGATGTAAATTCTTAGTGAATTGAACCGCTATAAAAATATGTACGCATCTTTCTTTTTTATATAATCATATTATTTTAATTTATCTTATTTCTTTAAAATTATTAATATTATTTATCTTACACTCTTGATTAAGAAGAAAATGTTTTACTTACAAGAGGTCAAACTTTTAACCAATTCATTCCCTCCTAATTATGATCTTAGTTATATTTTCTTTTAGAATTGTGCTTGTTTTACACTCTTTATCTAGAAAAAAATATTTAATTTATAAGAGGTAAATATTTTAACTAATTCGCCTCCTCTGGATTATAATATTAGTTATATTTTCTTTTACAGTTGTTGCATAGTGCTTTACTTGTCATGTAAGAGAAAACAGGTGAATATGAAGCATTTGATATACGAATAAGCTTTTGGATCGAACAATCTACCATCCAACTTAACTAGTTTTTAGTTATTTAACTTTCTTTCATATTTTAATTTTTCATCTCTTTTACCTATTAATAATTTACATTTTTCAATTCTATATATACAATCAATTACTGTATTATATTTTGTATTTGTTGAAATACCTTTTAACATTTTATATAGTTTAAATTAAGAAATAAATAATAATATTTTTTAAAAAATAAATAAAAATTTCACTAATACTAATTTAAATAAAATTCTCTGTTCATATATATATATATATATATATATATATATATATATATATATATATATATATATAACAAATTATTTTAAAATTTTATAATTATAATTATATAATAATATATTTTTATTTAAAAAATATAAATTTCGGTTATATAATAAAAATTATATAATAATATCTTTTTATTTCATTTTATATTTATAAACTAGCTTATTTAAAAAAACATTTCAAATTTAATAAGTTAACATGTTAACTTAACAAATAGATTATGAGTTTACCACCTATAATTAGTTCTATCAATTAGAAGTTGAATTGGAAGTTGACTTACCATGTTATTAGTTAGTTCTATAAATTAGTTTAATGAAACGAATTATTCCTTTCTTATTGTCATGTAGGATAAATATATCTTTTTAATGGTCCATTTATTAATCATCCAAAAAAAATAGTTCAAATTACCTTAAGGACTAGATATTATAAAAAGTTAGTTTATTAATTAAATTAAAAGTGGTTAATTATTAAAATAAATAACAAGTATAAATGACATTAGATTAAAATTTGTTCTAGTAGTTGAGTTTATAGTTAAACTTATTAAGTTCACATTTATTATAAAATAGGGTTAACGTTTAAATAAATGGTCAATAAATCTATATTGCTTGGTTGAATAAAAAGATTATACTTCACACCTCCTTTTTTATTAAACATATCCCAAGTCCAGTAGAGGACACAAGCTCCAGCCTTAAGCTGAATAGGTGAAAATACTTGAAAACTTTAATTTTTTTGGCTGGAGATTAGTGATGTTACAGGTCTTTAACGTTACCATGAGCGTCATTATAGGCGATCTTTCTCTATTGACCTTATTAAAGTTATGGTCCAATTTTGTGGTTTTTTATTTTTTATTTTTTTTTTTATGAACTAGTACTTATAGATTTTCTATTTAAACCCTTTTATATTCGGGTATTGTTTTTAAGCCTTTTTAGGGTATTTACACCTCTATATAATGTATATGTGCGTTTTCTTTCGATGCATATAAGTATACTTTCATGACAAAAAACTTATTTGTAACATAGTTATGAATTTTAGGTCATATTTGTAACATAATTATGAAATTAGGTAAATAATTGAAAAAAATAAGAATGTAGGTAAGTAAATTTTCGTGATAATAGACATATTTGTAATACATTTACATACCCCTGACTTAGGACTCGTGTTGGCCTTTTAGCACTTCATGACGTTCCAAATTAGCATGTCTTTCGATCATGTTTTTGTGATCCAAATTAACATACATCTTCGATCGTATTTTTACGATTTCGTATTAGCATGCCTTTCGGTCATATTTTTGCGACCTGAATTAACATGTCTTTTCGGTCGTGTTTTTGTGATTCCATATTAATATGTCTTTCGATCATGTTTTTGCAATCTAAATTAACATGCCTCTTTGGTCGTGTTTTTACAATTCTGTGTTGATATGTCTTTCAGTCATGTTTTTATGATAATAACACATCTCTTCGGTTATGTTTTTGCGATTCTGTATTAACATATCTTTCGACCATGTTTTAGCACACCTATTAATACGCCTCTTCGATCTTGTTTTTGTGATTTTGTATTAACATGCCTTTCAGCCATGTTTGTGCGATCTTCACATTCAATATCTAGCAAATAATAGACAAGGTTTAAAGAAAACACATGAATTTACCAAAAACCATTGAAAAAAATTTACCATAAAAAAACTTAAGGGAAAAGAGTGTCGTCCTATACAAAAATGTTTATCCACAAAAATAAAATTTTCAACTTAATGCCTATCAATTGAAAAAAATTTCAAATTTACCACATTCTATGTTTGGGGATAGTTCCTCCATTGGCGGTGGGATGTCTATTGTTTCTCATTTCGAAGACAAGATTTTCTCTCAAGTTTCGTATAGTAAGAGGAGGAAAATTTTACCTGCCCCACGATGGACTCTAATTTGTTCTAGCCGCTATATGGTGCAGGCACTCTTTGAGTTTTGGTAGTGTTAGTGGTTGTATTTTAAGTTTACTAAGTTTTACTTTGACATCAAGGACATACCTTAGGGACGTCACCTACCTAGTTTGTTTACAATGTGTAGGCAATACAGGTTTTCATTAGTTACGTGCAACTTTCAGCAACCAAAATGTGAAGGCAACAGGCAGTTAACTAGAACCAAGCTCGATATGAACATTATATTTAACTAAAGGCGAGGTTTTTTTAAATTAGAGACTCTTTTTTTTAAGAGCATATCAAATTGTAACATCTAATCAAATATATGACAATCTTTCTACTTTAGAGGAAAATGAATTAATCATCTAATCAAATATATGACAATCTTTCTACTTTAGAGGAAAATGAATTAATCATCTAATCAAATATATGACAATCTTTCTACTTTAGAGGAAAATGAATTAATTTCATAGGGAATGACAATCTTTCTGTTAAAAAAGAAAATGGATTAATTTCATAGGAGATTGATAAGTTCTAATTTCATTTTATGCATTAGACAACTTTTAAACGAATTGGAACTTACTTTTTAAGTCTAGATTGAGCATGGGTTGGCTTTTTTGTTTGGATGTTTAGAGATGTATTTTGTTGGTGTAGGGGACTAAGCATAATGGTCTTTTTTAGCAATTTGATTATATTTGTAAACGAGTTGAAGTGCCTCTTTGTGTATACTATTTAATATATTCTTTTGTTGACAAAAGAAAACAAGTATGACGTTTAGAATTGGGTTAAGGACCATGATACTTTGACACTCAATAAATTCTTAGAACCACTACTTTATCCTTCATTCTCTTTTTTTTTTCTTAAATAAAAAAATTTATTTCTATAATGACTATAATATCCTTAAAAATAGGTTGTTTTGGGTTAAAGTGTGGTGGTAGAGCAATGAAGGGAATCTATGAAACTTTGGAAAAAAGAATGAAGAATCAAAAGTCTTGTGCCTGGTTAAGAAACTGGTAAAATTAGAAAGGAAGCAAAACAAATTGCTTGGAGAAAACAATAGAGTTATTATATATTGACACTCATTCTGTTTTCTAATTCACCTACAACTGAAAAAATATTATTTTATTATAATACAATATTTTATTACAAATAAGAGTTGAACGTATTAGTTTTTTATGAAGAGTAGTGTAAAAAGACCTTTCCCCAAAACGTCATAAGGAATCTCTAAATGTTTAATATAGGTTGTCACTATATGTTTTCGAAAAAAGATAATTTGACAACCGCTCAAATAATACAACCCTTCCTTTGGCAACTGTGACCTAACACCTACTGTTTACGTGACAAAGGACAAACTTGTATTATTATATTTTGTTTCAAATGAATTTTGAAAGAAAAAATGAGTGAGCTTCGTGCAAGGAGTGAAAAATTAAGTGACTGAACGAGTAGAATAGAAGTCGAAGTCCTTAAGAGAGACGGTAGAAGTTCAAATCAGAGCGTTGTCGTCTTGAAATCGTAAAAAGAAAATAAAGTTTAGGATTTTTCAACTTAAAGGTGAGGTAGGGGAAGAAAAAGAGGTCAGTGATAGACGACAGTTTAGACGGGAAGAAGGCAGGGGAAAATCACAACCACGCTACCCAAAACGGAAACCAACTACCTCACCGGAAGATCACACATCACCGCTATCAAAAAAGACAGCCACCCACCAAAGAATTGCAACCCATAAACCAACCAACGCTCCAAAGCATTGCCTATGAAATTCCTTTCGTCACACAATAAACCACGACACACTACAGTACACACCAAATACAGTCCTAAACCTAAATGCATCTTCACATTAAACTACTTTCCTGTGATAAAAAATTATTCTTTTATTCCAGCCACCATCTCCAATTAAAAAATTATTATTATCTCCAACTCACGACACTCACAGTGAGACAAGCTTGTGAAGTGATTTGGAGTGACAGTGTGAAACTATCAAAATGTTGAATAAACATTAAATGTTATTTAGTGGGTTTTAATTTTAGAGTCTTGTAGGTGAAAAACCAAGGGTTCTACAGAGTTGTGTAGAATTGTGCAGATGGAAGGTCAAGAGTTGTTTTTATAACTATAATTAAGTTTTCAGTTTTAGAAAAAAAGCATGTTAATGCTTTTAAATAGTTTGTTCTTCCTATTTCTGTATATAAGCAAGTGGAAGAAAACAAATAAGAAATTGAGAGTATTAGAGTCTTCCCTCCATCTCCAAATTTACATTCCCAAATTTATTTTTACAAATTGATATCAGAGCTATGGCAAGTGTGACCAATAACCTATCACTGTCCCGACTAACAAAGACAACAAACTATGGAAATTAGAGCATCCAAATGAAAGCTCTTCTTGGATCTCAAGATGCCTGGGAGGTGGTGGAAGAAGGATATGAAGAACCAGCAAATACCACAGGATACAATGTGAATCAAATGAAAGTGTTGAAAGAGACACGAGCAAAGGAAAAAGCGGCACTATATATAGTGTTTTGAGCAGTTGATGAATCTGGCTTTGAGAAGATTGCCAAAGCAACCACTTCAAAAGAAGCGTGGGACATTTTAAAAAAGTTGTTCCAAGGTGCCGATCGAGTCAAGCAAGTGCGTCTCCAAACGCTTTGTGGTGAGTTGGAGAGCATGAAGATGAAGGAGTCAGAAAGTGTATCTGAGTACATCACACGTGTACAAACTGTGGTGAATCAGCTCAACCGAAATGGTGAAATGCTATCTGATACACGAGTTGTGGAAAAGATTTTGAGATCATTAACTGACAATTTTGAGAATGTTGTATGTGCAATAGAAGAATCAAAGGACCTTGCGACGTTCACAGTTGACGAACTTGCAGGCTCTCTAGAGGCACACGAGCAACGTAAGAAGAAGAAGAAAGAGGAAACACTTGAGCAAGCACTTCAAACCAAAGCGTCAATAATATACTCTATTCTCAAAATTTTCGAGGTAGAGGACGTGGCTGTGGGAGTCGTGGAAATGGTCATGGTGGTCAAGGCAGCAGTCATGAAGGGTACAATAAGGAGAAGGGGCAGTCAAGTCAACCAAATTGGCGTGGAAGAGGACGTGGTTGAGGGAGAGGTGGCCGATCGAATTATTCCAACATTGAGTGTTACAAATGTCACAAATATGGTCACTATGCAAAGGATTGCAACTCTGAAAAATGTTACAATTATGGTAAAGTGGGACATTTTGCAAAAGATTGTCAAGCTGATAAAAAGGTGGAAGAAACAATCAATCTAGCCTTGGAAGACAAAAAGAATGAAAGTATTCTCTTGATAGCTTAAAATGAAGTTAACATCAATCATGACACTCTGTGGTACCTTGACTCAGGGGCAAGTAACCATATGTGCGGTAACAAGTACTTATTCAAAGAGATACAAAAGATTGAAGATGGTCATGTAGCATTTGGAGATGCATCAAAGGTGGAAGTCAAAGGTCGAGGTACGATTTCTTATTTACAAAAGGATGACTTAATTGGGTCAATCCAAGATGTTTATTATGTACCAGATCTCAAGACCAACATTTTGAGTGTGGGGCAACTCAAAGAGAAAGGTTACTTGATTCTTTTGAAAGACCGGCTACTACATTTGAAGGACAAACAAGGGCATTTGGTTGCTCGAGTCGAGATGGGAAGAAATCGAATGTACAAATTGAATTTGGGAAGCATAAAAGAAAAATGTTTGCGAGTTGATGTAGAAGACAATGTATCGTTGTGGCACCTTCGTTTTGGTCATCTACATCATGGTGGCCTAAAAGAGTTAGTGAAGAAGAATATGGTGCACGGGCTACCCAACATAGACTATGAGGGAAAATTTTGTGAAGAATGTGTGCTCAACAAGCATGCGAGAACCTCGTTTCAAAAGAAAGCATAATATTGGGCTAAGCAACCTCTCGAGTTGATCCATACTGACATATGTGGACCAATTACCCCCGAATCTTTTAGCAATAAGAGGTATTTCATTTTCTTTATTGATGATTTCTCACGAAAAACTTGGGTTTATTTACTGAAGGAAAATCAGAAGCATTCAAGGTGTTCAAAAAGTTTAAAGTGATGGTGGAGAAAGCGACTGGTAGACAAATCAAATCTGTACGATCCGATAGAGGTGGTGAGTATACATCAACTGGTTTCATGAAGTATTGCGAGGAGCAAGGCATAAGGCGATTTCTAACTGCACCGTACTCTCCTCAACAAAATGGTGTGGCCGAGAGGAAGAACAGGACCATTCTTGACATGGTTCGGTCAATGCTAAAGAGAAAAAAGATGCCAAAAGAATTTTGGGCAGAAGCTGTGCAATGCGTCATCTATGTGCAAAATCGTTGTCCACATGTGAAGTTAGATGATCAAACACCACAAGAGACATGGAGCGGACAAAAGCCGACAGTTTCACATCTCAAAGTATTCGGTAGTGTGACTTATGCACATGTACCAAATCAGCAAAGAACGAGGCTCGAATATAAAAGCAAAAAATATATTTTTATTGGGTATGATGAAAAGACAAAAGGGTACAGGCTACTTGACCCAATAAGCAAGAAGGTGATGGTGAGTTGTGATGTGCGAGTAGATGAAGCAAGCAAGTGGGACTGGAACAATTCGACAGAGGTTGGAGAATCATCAGTCATTGCACCAACAAGTATACCAACAAACTCTGAAACTACCAATGATGAAGATGAACCACACCAACCAAAAATGAGAAGCTTGCGAGATCTGTATGATTCAACAAATGAGGTACACCTTGTATGTCTTGTGGCAGATGTTGAAAATATCAGCTTTGAAGTGGCAGTGCGAGATAAGAAGTGGCAAACTGCCATGGATGAGGAGATTACAGCAATTGATCGCAACAACACATGGGAGCTAACAGAATTGCCAAAGAGAAATCAGCCCATTGGTGTGAAGTGGATATTCAAGAAAAAGATGAATGCTCAAGACGAGAAAGAACGGTACAAGGCGTGACTTGTTGCGAAGGGATACAAACAAAAGGCGGAAATTGACTATGACGAGGTGTTCGATCTAGTTGTAAGAATGGAGACAATCCGATTGCTCATTTCCCAAGCGGCTCAGTCAAGATGGCAAATATTTCAAATGGATGTCAAGTCGGCATTCTTGAATGGTGTGCTTGAAGAAGAGATCTACATTGAACAACCACCTGGGTACGTGAAAATCAGAGAAGAAAAGAAAGTGTTAAAATTGAAGAAGGCGCTTTACGGGTTGAAGCAAGCACCACGAGCATGGAATACCCATATTGATATATATTTCAAGGAGAACGGGTTCAAGCAATGTCCTTACAAGCATGCCCTTTACACAAAGAAGAGTGGAGGTAATGTGATGTTTATTGCTCTCTATGTCGCGATGATCTTATTTTTATGGGTAACAATGATGAGATGATAGAAAAATTTAAGGGCACAATGATACGGGAATTTGAGATGACAGATTTGGAATTGATGAGGTTTTTTCTTTGTTTGGAGGTTAGACAAGGTAAAACGGGTATCTTTGTATCACAGGAAAAATATGCAAAAGAAATTTTGAAAAAATACAAAATGACAAGTTGCAACCTAGTATCAATTCCAATGGAATCAAGTGTAAAACTTTCAAAGTTTGATGGAGGAGAACGTGTTGATGCAAACAAATACCGAAGTTTGGTAGGAAGCCTTCGTTATCTCACATGCTCAAGGCCAGATCTTTCATTGAGTGTTGGAGTTATAAGTCGGTTCATGGAAGAGCCAGTTTATTCACATTGAAAGGCATTAAAGCGAGTTTTACTGTACATCCAAGGTACTGTGTCACTGGGGTTGTTTATTCAAAAGCAGAAAATTACAAGTTGACTGGTTACTCTGACAGTGATTGGTGCAGGGACATAGATGATCGGAAAAGTACATCAGGGTATGTATTCTTTATGAGCAACATAGCATTTTCTTGGCTTTCAAAGAAGCAATAGATTGTAACGCTCTTGACGTGTGAAGCTGAATATGTGGCAGCATCTTTAGGTGTATGTCATGCTATATGGCTCAGAAATTTGTTGAGCAAGATGGAGCTAAAGCAACCAGGTGCAACTGTGATTCAAGTTGATAACAGATCAGCAATGAAGTTGGCAAAGAACCCACTGAACCATGAAAGAAGCAAACATATTGATGTTCGTTTTCATTTTATTCAAGAGCATGTGAAGAAAGGAAGTGTGAAATTGGTACACGTGGCAAGTCAGAACCAAGTGGCGGATGCTGCCGAAAGTAGTGTTGTTTGAAAAATACAAGAAGATGATTGGCATGATGGATGGTAGAAAGCATTTAAGTTTACGGAGGGATTTTGTTGAATAAACATTAAATATTATTTAGTGGGTTTTAATTTTAGAATCCTATAGGTGAAAGGCCAAGGGTTCTGCATAATTCTGGAGAGTTATTTTTATGACTATAATTAAATTTTCAGTTTTAGAAAAAAAAGCATGTTAATGCTTTTAAATAGTTTGTTTTTTCTATTTCTGTTTGTAAGCAAGTGAAAGAAAAAGAAATAAAACTCATGTTTACATCTTCCCTCCATCTCCAAATTTACACTCCAAAATTATGTTTACACAAAACCCATGTTTTTTTTTTTACACAGACTCGTCAAGTGGAAGTAAGAGATAAAAGTGGATATGGAAAGATGTCACCATCTTTTATTGTTAATTTATTAGCATATAGAATCACTGAGAGCACTATAAGAGGCCAAGAGAACGCTGAAAGGCACATATCCATGCCTTCAACCAACAAAATGGTAACTATTGTGGCTTCTCACAACGTCACTCCAAATCAACCAACTCCAAGTGATCCCTTATGGCTATCAGATAGTGACCAAATCGGATACCTACGCCATGTATCCACTATTTATATTTACAAAGCAAAACACA